>OCHC01000032.1_pt1 | contig 182139 bp, 167 predicted proteins | sample 1538641 | NCBI WGS metagenome assembly OCHC01 (sample SAMN04571714, study PRJEB22368) | human gut metagenome | biome: human gut; material: stool | host: Homo sapiens | place: Luxembourg | collected 2012-08-17
ACTCCGCTTGAAAAACGAAATCAGTTTGTTGCTTAAATTTAATATTCTACCATTTTGGTGCTTTTTTGTACTGTCTGCACAATTTGGGGCAGTTCATTTTGCCTCTGCTTTTTTTAGTATAACTTGTTTTATTACTTTCGGTTTGCGGATTATTTTGACCATTTAACAGCTTTGATTGAGAAACCGAGGTCAGTGTCAAGTTTGTTTTTCTGAACAACCGCATTAACCTTACTGATGTTTTTAACGCCGCTTACGGTTCCTACAACTTTATAGTAGTTGTTATTGCCGAGATTTTCAACGCGGGTGATTTTAACGGTCTGTTCCTTTTTCTCGCCGTCGGTAATTTTAAATATTCCGTCATCTGCACTGTAAGAAATCGGACTGCCTTCTTTTTTAGCCGCTTCGTTGCAGTTGGATTTAAAGTTTACAACGGTCTGACCATAATATTTAAACAGGTCAAGAACTACTGTGCCTGACGGGAAAGAAGAACTGCTGAGGCCTTCGCGCTGAGCCATCCAAATTGCTACATGCACTGCCATTCCTGCGTCAATACCGTCGCTGTTTTCATAGCTGAAAGCGGTAATTCCGGGAACTTCAAGCATGCTTGCAATGTTCTGGAGATCTTTTTCGTTGAACTTAACTCGCTCTCCTGAATCACTGGTTTTCGGAACAACGTCATCCTTCGCCTCAATTGTTGTCAGCTCGTCTGAAGTCGTGCCTGCAGAGCCGTCAGTAACTGCAGTGTTTTCAGTCGGACCGGTTGTTCCGGGACCCTTAGAATCTTCATCGTCACTGTCGTCCTTGCTGTCGTTATCTTTTTTTGTCGTTGTTTCGGCAATCTTTACCGTTACGTCTCTTCCTAATTTATCCTTTTGGCGTTCGCCGGTTTTGGAGTCGATAACGTAAGCGGTAACTTTTCCGTCTTTGTCTTTTACGTATTCAACGTCTACGGGATTGCCTTCTTCGTCAAGTTCGGTACCGTATTCTGTGTCTGCGCTTTCAAGACCTTCTTTAACAGTCGTTTTTGCGCCGTCGTCGTTACCTGAAGAACAAGCTGCGAAACCGCATGAAACCAAAACCGCAAGAGCCAGCAAAATCGCAATACTCTTTTTCAAGGAAAACACCCCTTTTTATTTCGTATCTATGATTATATTCTTTTAATATAAAAAAGTAAATAGAAAAAGCAAGAATTGAATAAATTTTTACCTCTTATTCATACTCTTTACATATTTTATTAAAAGTGATATGCTTATTTTTGAATTAGGAATGTATTAAACAGAGGTGGTAAAATGAGTCCGGCGTCAAAAGCCGCAATGTGCGGAATGTGTACTGCGCTGTCTGTACTGCTGCTCTTTCTCGGCGGAGTGTTGACCATTTTTTCATATATCTGCCCCATGATTACGGGGATACTTATGATTGCTCTGGTAAGCACTTTCGGCTTTTCTTCTGCTTGGATAACTTATTTTGCAACGTCCGTACTAAGTTTCTTTCTTGTGCCAGATAAAGAATGTATGCTTATGTATGTGCTCTTTTTCGGCTATTATACCATAATCAGACTGTTTATCGAAAAAATCAGATTTTCAGCCCTGAGATGGGGAATAAAACTGATTATTTTTAACGCCGCTCTATTTGGGGTAAATGTTTTGCTCTTTTACGCTTTCGGAATTCCGTTTCAGTCCGCCGGCGACGGAAAAGCTTTTCTGATTATATTCTGGATAATTATGAATATTATTTTCCTGCTTTATGAAAAACTTTTAGGTCTGCTGACTGTTTTGTATAAGAAAAAAATTGAAAAACGATTAAGAAAAATAATGAAAAAATAAGCGATTGAGGGAAAACCCCAATCGCTTTAATTTTTATTTGTAAACCCTTGGAACTCTCGGATTGACCATCAGCGGCGAAATATCACAGCTTGCGTTATCGCCGACTTTAACGTCGCTTCCTGTTACGTCAAGCGCGGTGTGGGACAAACCTATTTCACCGATAACGTGAAACATACGTCCGCCAATTCTCATATACATCTGCTGTTTTTTTGCAAATTGTTTGAGAGAAGATAAAACGGAGTGAAAATCATGTATTTCTTTCTCCTTAGTCAGTCCAAATCCGTCGTAATGACCTATTGGAACAATGGCAATCTTCGTTTCGCTCTTTGTTTTATAAAGACCGTTGTATCCTACCGCATATCCTGCAGGAACGGTTTTTATATCAATAACTTCTGCTTCCAGTGAGCCAAGTCGGTGAAGCGGTGTTTTTTCTTTCGTGATAACACGTCCAGTAAATGCAGAGCCGATGCGCACCGCGTCAAGCGATACTCCGGGAACATTGAGCAGAGCAGGGGAGTTTGCGGCGTGAAGCATTCCCGTTTCAAATCCTGCGTCCCTAATCTGTTTTACAGCGTCTTTAAACATTGTAAGCTGTGTTTTTGTAAGTTCAGCGTTGTGAAAAGCAGAACTGAAATGAGTATATGCGCCTGTGAACTCAAGGTTTGGAAGTTTGTAGCATTCGATTGCTTCTTCTACCTGAGACGGCATGAAACCGTAGCGACCCATTCCCGTGTCGATTTTCAGATGACAGCGCGTTTTTACGCCCAGTGAAGCGGAAACGCTGTTCATCACTTCGGCAGCTTTTGCGCTTCCGATTGTGGCGATACTGCCTGATGAGGCAATCAGTTTTGCTTCCTCTTCAATGCAGGTTGAGCGCATAACGAGAATATCATCTTCATCACTGAGGACGGAACGAAGTTCATCAATATCCGTAACTTCCGTTACGGCAAATGTCTTGACGGAGCACCCCTTGAGAGTGCGCGCCATTTCCTTAATGCCAAATCCGTAACCGTTTCCCTTTACAACTCCTATAACGGGAACACCGGCTTTTTCCTGTATCCAGCGGATGTTTTCAATAAGTTTTGTTCTGTCAATAACGTATCTGCTCATTATCTTACTTTTTCCAATACCTTTGTCGCTAAATTGTAAAGCTTATAAATCGGTTTGTTGATTACGTAGTCGAATTCACCGATAAATTCTTTCATGTAGCCGCCGAAACCGTGCTTAAAGCGCCACAGCCCGTAATGGGGGTTGTCCGGGTTTTGACAGTCGCCGCTGATTCCGCCGAAGTCATAGACTTTACATCCGCATTCCATGCCCCATTGCATCATAGCCCACTGAAGAGCGTAGTTGGGATAAACGTTGCGGTGAGCGTTTGATGAAGCGCCGTACTGGTATTTCATTACGTTCTGACCCCATTTGATAGCCAGTGTTCCGGCAATTGCCTTGTCTTCGTAATACGCCATGTATAGGCGGCAGTCGTCTCCCATGCAGTTCATTATTTTCTCAAAATATTCTTTCGGTCTTGTTGAGAAGTGGTCGCGCTCGCCGGTTTCCTGCATAATGCGAACAAAATCGTCAAGCGCTTCTGTGCCCATAACCTTTACTTCAACGCCTTTTTTAGGTGCCTTGCGAATTCTGTTGCGGTAATCGGCTTTGAAAGTCAGCATAAGTTCTTCTTCGTTCATGCCGTTGTAGTCGAAGCAGTAAACGAAACGAGGCTGAACGTTTTCAAAATCCATACAGCCGGGATTAAGTTCAATAAATCCCTTTTTCAGCAGGTAATCCTTATATGCTTTATTTTCAACCGTTATCTCTGGGTCGATTTTAATGCAGTAGCCTTTATATTCTTTAGCAATTTCAAGCAGTGCGTCAAAAAGTTTATCAAAGGTGTCAAAATCGTCTTCATCCGCAACAAATCCTCTGCAGCAGTAGAGAAGAGATGCTTTGATTACAGGTACTGTTCTTATAAGCACGTCGGCTGAGCCTTTGATTTCGCCGTTTTCATCTTTACACATTACGGCTTCCCATTTCCAGGCGGATTTTACTTTAGCCCATTTTGACGAATGCTGAAAAAGTCCTTTCGGATGTTTTTGAATAAATGCTTCGTATTCAGCAAGATTTTCTTTATTTACACGCTCTATCATAGATAACTCCTTCCGATTTCTGTAATTATTATATCAACTGAAAATAGCTTTGTCCATATATAATATAAATAATGTATTCATTTTATTGACTTTCAAGGCTTGTTCATTTATGATAAACATATAAATTATTTTGAGGTAAAATTATGAAAAAATATCGCTTTGAAGACCCTAAGATTATCAAGATAAACAAGGAGGACGGCCACGCGATAGCAATGCCGTATGATGATGTAAAAAGCGCTTTGTCAGGCGAGGCAAGTCCTTACAAACAGAGCCTTAACGGAATGTGGAAATTTTATTGGCAAAGAGGGCTGAAAAAGCAGATAGATGATTTTTTTAAGCCTGATTATGATGATGGTTCGTGGCGTGAGATAAAGGTGCCGTCAGTTTGGCAGACCCTGGGATATTCTGTTCCATATTACTATGCCAGCACTTTTCCAAGAGCGATAAGCAGAAGCCGCAGGAAAATTCCTAAGATAGACCATTCAATGCAGGAAATCGGATATTACAGACGTACTTTTACCCTGCCTGAGAATTGGAAAAATCATAAAATATTTATCCATTTTGGAGCGGTAAAATCTGCTCTTGAATTGTATATTAACGGAGAGTTTGTCGGCTATTCACAGGGCTCAATGACGCCGCATGAATTTGATATTACGAAGTATGTTAAACAAGGCGAAAATATCGTTTGCGCCAAGGTTTACCGTTATTGCGACGGTACATATCTTGAGGATCAGGATATGTGGTGGCTCTGCGGAATTTACCGCGACGTCTATCTTTTTGCCGAAAAAAATATCTGCCTTAGGGATTTCTTTTTCCGTACTGATTTTGACGCGGAATTTAAAACAGGAATCGTTACTCTTGACGGCTTTGTTAATTCGTATGGAATAAAAGACAAGGAAGCGATATTCTGTGCCCGTCTTATAGGGCGTGATGAAACTGTTTATGACCTGGGTAACGTTTCGGCTGCTCTTAACGGCGGCGTTACCAAGATGACGATAAACGCCAGCGTGGAAAATCCGCTTCTCTGGTCAGCTGAACATCCTAATACTTACAAACTTGTTATGGAGCTTTACTGCGGCGGCGCGCTTCTTTCTGTAAAGACGTACACGGTAGGTTTTAAGAAAGTCGAAATTAAGGGAGAAAAAATTTATTTCAACGGTATGCCTCTTTTCATCAGAGGTGTTAACAGACATGACTTTGACCCAGATAACGGCTGGTATGTTCCTACAATCCGCTATGAGCAGGATTTAAGCATAATGAAGCAGGTTAATATAAACGCTATCCGTACTTCCCATTACCCGGATGATCCGAGATTTTACGAGATGTGCAACAAATACGGATTTTATGTTATGGACGAATGTGAACTGGAAAGCCACGGCGTGCGCAGAAAAGGCGTTCCGGGAAGCAATCCGATGTGGACCGAAGCGTGTATTGACCGAATGGAAAGAATGGTTCTCAGAGACAGAAATAACCCCTGCGTCTTTATGTGGAGCCTTGGCAATGAAGCCGGAGATGGTGACAACTTTTCCAAGATGAAGCAGGCGGCACTTGCTCTTGACGATACCAGACAGTTCCATTATGAAGGTGACTTTGATTTAACCAAGAGCGACGTTATCTCAAGAATGTATCCAACCGCTGACGTAATGGAAAAGCTGGGCAAAAAGGAACCCATAACAATTTCCCTTTACGACAATATTGCAAACCAGCTTGCCGCAGACAGCAAGCCGATTTCTGCCGAAATGTATGAGGGCAAGCCTGTCCTTCTTTGTGAGTATGCCCATTCAATGGAAAATTCTCTCGGAAATTTTCAGGAATATATGGATGATTTCGAGAAGTATGACAATATGTGCGGTGGATTTATCTGGGATTTTGTTGACCAGGCGCTTCGCCGTAAATCGCCCGAAGGCAAGGATATGTGGCTGTACGGAACAGATTTTGAAAAGCAGGAGCCAAAGCATTTTTATTCTATTCCGAATACGACCGCTCTCACCGGTTCTAACACATATTTTTGCGCAAACGGTATTATTGCCGCAGACAGAACGGTTCATCCCCAGATTTACGAAGTAAAGAAAGTTTACGCTGAAATAAAGACAACTGCTGTTAACCTTGAGAGCGGCTCTTTTAAGGTTAAAAATAAGATGCTTTTCACTGACGTGAACCAATATATTTGTAACTGGAAAATTGAGAAAAACGGCCAGCTTATTATGCACGGCAAACTTGAGCCTATCGACTGTGCTCCGCTGTCTGAAGTTTTTATCACAATTCCTTATACGATTGACGATTTGCCTGAAGACGGCGAGATAGTGCTTACGGTTTCTTTTTGCTCGTCAAAGAATATTCCGGGCAGAAAAGCAGGTTATGAGGTAGCCTGGGATCAGTTTGTTCTGAAAAGTGCTGAAAAACCACTTGAAATTGAAGATGACGGTGATTTGACTTACAGTTCAAGAGGCAAGAACGTTGAAGTTAACGGAAAGAACTTTACGCTCAAAATCCATGACGGCAAGGTGGTAAGCTGGATAGTAGACGGTGAAGAGCGCCTTTATGCTCCGCTAAGACCGTCATATTTCAGAGCGCTGACGGATAATGACATTGATTTTCTTAATTTCACTCCGCCGCTTATTCCTTTCCATCCGTTTTATAAATGGCGCAGAGCAACCGCTCATAATCATGCCGCAAGAACTGTGGTTAAAGCAGGTGATGATAACTGCGTTGAAATTCATATTGCCATGAAAACATCAGGCCTCAAACGTCCAGTGATTACATACAAGGTCTATCCCGACGGCAGGCTTTATGTTTACCACAGCGCCGTTCCAAAGGCGAATATGGTCAAATTCGGATTTGAGGTTACTCTTCCCGGCGCTGCTGAATATGTAAACTGGTACGGCAGAGGTCCGTTCCCCACATACTGCGACAGAAAAACGGGAGCGAAGATCGGAATTTATCAGTCAACCGTAACTGAACTTGAGCACCGTTATATGAGACCTCAGGAGAGTTCAAACAGAACCGACGTTCGCCAGCTCAGGATTTGTGACAAACACGGAAAAGGTTTTGAGGTAACGTCATACTATTCAGAACCGATAAACTTCAGCGCATACCATTACACCACAAACGACCTTGAAAAAGCGAAGCACGTTCATGAAATACCGTACAACAACGATATTACAACGCTGAATATCGACCATATGCAGTGCGGTGTTGGCGGCGATTTGCCGGGTCAGGCGTTTGTACGTGAACCGTATATTATGAAAAAAGGAGAAAAGCAGAGTTACTCGTTTGTTATCGAGCCTCTGAAGTAATTATGAGTTATGAAAAGAGTATTTGCACATATCGGCTTCACGGCGGCACTTACTCTTTTCATCCTTAATTTATTCAACGTTCAGTTTGCTTATATCCTTTTTGTTCTGCTTTTAGGCGCGTTTTTTATATCGCTGGCGGTAAAGAAAATAAGACAGGCTGTAAGCGTCTGCCTTTGTATCGGCAGTGCGGCTTTTGCCTGTCTTATATTCATTTTCGGAATTAACGGAAGTTATGCTCCACAGCTTCAACTGGACGGCGAAACCTACAACGCCAGTTTTTACGTCACCGATTGTTCAGAGAGCGATTACTCATATTTTTATGATGTTAAAACCCTGAGTATTGACGCGCCCGGAGTTCCGCAGAATATAAATCTATCTGTCAGAACAGAAAAGCCAATAGATTTTGAATACGGAGAAGTGCTTGAAGGTGCTCTTAACTTTGAAAAGGTCGCAGACAACGGCTACGACTCCTTTGGAAAATTTGCAGATAAAATATTTCTTCAGGCTGATGCGCTTTCGGTTGAAACAACAGGCAAAATTATAGGCGGGCTGATACCGCTTTCACTTCGCCTGAGCGATAATATTACTAATGTGCTTACGTCGGCGCTGAGAGGTGATAACGGAGGCCTTGCTCTGGCTCTTATTACCGGTGATAAACAGTATATATCCGAAAGGACTGTCAGCGATTTTTACGACTGCGGGGCAACGCATTTAATGGCTGTTTCCGGACTTCATCTTGCAGTAGTTGTGGGAAGTATTTATTTCCTGTTAAGGAAACTATATGTTCCCGTCCTGCCAAGAACAGTTATTGCTGTGGCTGTTATGCTGATATATGACGGCGTAGCGGGATTTTCTTCCTCAATGATGCGTTCGTCTATAATGATGCTGGTTTTGCTTTGCGGACGATTGTTTAAGCGAAAGTCTGACGGAATAAATTCTCTGGGACTTGCAGTATTTATTCTGTGTCTTAATCCTTTTGCAATAACTGACGTAAGTCTTCTTTTGTCGGCGGGTTCAGTTCTTGCGCTTCAGACTTTAGCACCGGTTATGTATTCTAAAATTGCCAGCCGTCTTCGTTTTGGGAAAAGAATAGCAAAGAGCCTCTGCTCTTCATTTTCCGTGCTGGTTTATACTCTTCCAATACTTTGGTTCACTTATGGTAAAGCAGTACTTTTATCTATCGTTTCAAATCTGTTTTTAATTCCGGTTGCGGAGTTTACAATACTTTCAACGATGCTTTTGCTGGTGTTTTCACGCCTCAGTTTTATCGGGTACTTTTTCGCCTGTCTCAGCGGCTTTGGAACGGAATTGCTAATGAAAATTACGTCTTTTCTGTCATCAAACGCCAGCGTTTCAATTTATCTTTCTCCTGTTTATTCAGGTATTGGTATAGCAATAGTGTTCCTTATATTCGGCGCTGTGTTTGTGTGCCGCTATACTAATGCGCTGAAAACGGCAGCGTTTATGGCTGTAGCCGCTTTTGCGGTAACTGTTACTCTCGGAGCTTATTCTGAAAAAGATATTACTTATGTCTGTGCCGGTGAAAACGCCGTTATGATTTACGATTCGGATAGGGCGGTGATTTCAGGCAACATGGGCAGCAGCGAGTACTATCACTTCAAGAAAGAAATAGAAAATCGCTCGCTTAAACTGGAACTTGTTGCATGCGAAGATACAGATTTTACCTATTACAATATTCTTATAACCAATTCGTGTCCCACAGAATATTTTATTGCTGATGATCTTGATGACAGCGACGCCGCTCAGGTAAATGCCGCCTCAATAATCGAAAAAGAACAATTTTCTGTTGATTTATCAGCGACAAATCATGTATCATATAGTAGAAACAAAAAATCATATGCACTGACTGTTGAAACTGACGGCATGACTATCTGTGTCGGCACAGGCGTTTCGCTGTCAGCGTGTGATCTGGCGGTAACATATAAACGAAGTTCTTCTTACAGTGCCTCTAAGGTTATTGTTTGCCCTGAAATGGAGGAGGGAGAACTTGTTACCGCATCGCTAAAACCGGGCTGTGAAATCAGCGTAAGGAGGGAAAACAAATGGCTTTCTTAGACGAACAGGGGCTTAAAACCAAAATTAAGCAGGAAGAATATGATAACGTCTATTTTATTTACGGCGAAGAAAGCTATCTAAAAACATATTATGTCCAGCAGTTAAAAAAGAAAATTGTTGACCCGACCTTTGCGGATTTTAACTGCCATGTTTATGAAAACAAAAATTCAACAATGTCAGATATTCTTCGTGATGCCGAAACGCTTCCCATGATGAGCCGCTATACATTTGTTCTTGTTTATGATTTTCCTTTTGATAAAAAGGATGATATTGAAGAACTGAAGAAATATCTTAAAGATGTTCCCGATACTTCGCTGCTTGTTTTTGTTTTTGAAAACATTGACCCTGACCCGAAGAAAAACAGCAAGTGGAAAAGTATTATCAACGCTGTTTCAAAATCAGGCAGTGTTGTCTGTCTCGAAAAGAGAAGCGAAGGCGAACTTGTAAAGATGCTTGTAAGCGGCGCAAAGAAAAGGAAAGCGGTTTTGCAGCCGGATGTTGCAAGATATCTTATTTCTGTATCAGGAAGTGATATAGAAACACTTCTGCATGAAACGGAAAAATTGTCAATGTACGTCAACGGCGGCGAGATAACAAAAGATCTGGTTGACAAAATGGCAACGAAGTGCCTGCAGGCGAGGGTATATGATCTGTCAAAGTGGATACTAAAGGGCGACTGCACAGGTGCGTCTGAAGTCCTTGGTACGCTTTTTGAACTTGGTGAGGATCCTATCGGTGTTCTGGCCGTAATAGCCAACTGCTATGTGGATATGTACAGGGTGAAGTGCGCTAAGATAGCAGGAGAGACCCATGAGAATGTAGGAAAGTACTATAACTATAAAGGACGTGAATTCTTGCTCAGAAACGCTCTGAGAGACTCGGCAAAACTTTCTGTTTCAGATCTCAGGAAATCTCTTGATGTTCTTACAAGAACCGATAACCAGTTAAAAAGCACCGCTGTAGACAAGCGTATACTTCTTGAGGAATGTGTTGTTAAACTGAGTTTGATAGCAGGTGCAGGAAGATGATAAAAATTAATGAAGCAGTTATTGTTGAGGGAAAATACGACAAAATAAAGCTGTCTAACTTTCTTGACGCTCTTATTATAGAAACAGACGGATTTGGAATATATAATGATAAAGATAGACTTAGCTTTATCCGCAGGCTTGCCAGAGAGAGGGGAATAATCCTTCTTACTGATTCAGACCACAGCGGTTTTCAAATTAGGAATTATATCGCCAAGGGATTGCCGCCTGAGTGCGTTAAGCATATCTATATTCCTGACGTCTTCGGAAAGGAAAAGAGAAAAAGCGCCCCTTCAAAAGAAGGTAAACTTGGCGTTGAGGGAATGAGCGACGAAGTTCTCATTAGCCTCTTTAAAAAATGCAGTATTGAATGCCGGCGAGTTTCACAGAGAAAGGATCTTATTACAAATTATGACCTGTTTGAAACTGGTCTTTCCGGTAAACCAGGCTGTAAAGAAAAGAAAAAGAAATTCCTTAAGGCGCTGGACCTTCCGGAATTTCTTTCTACAAATTCTTTGCTGTCATATCTTAATACATATATGTCAAGACAACAGTTTTTTGACTATATAGACACTATCTGAAACCTTTGTTCGGAATTTCCGGGCAAAGGTTTTTTGTATCCCAAATTATATAAATCCGTACAGCGGCATTCAAGTTCAAAAAGTTTTTTGCAGTCGCTGTCCAGTTTTTTTATATCGGCTGTTCTTGTTACAATAGGTAGTGTTGCTTTGTCTTTCATTTGGAAAAGCATTTGTTTTCCTTTGTCGTTAAAGCCGAGAATACGCAGATACGGCGGATTTTCGGGATACATGTCTTTTTCAATGCCTAAAAATGCTCTTAGAATAATTCTTCTTATTCTGGCGTGAGTATAACATTTTGCTTTTACTCCGTCATATAGTTCTTCGAGGGTTGTTGCCGTTTTGGATATTTGATACAGCCTGTTTTCAAGACCGTTGCCGACGTCTTCCATTTTTGAAAAATCATCCGCTGACATGCGGCGCAGAACGGCAAGAACGGCTTTTTCACAGTTGGCAAGGGAAACAATCGCGTCTTGGCTAAGCGCCTTTCTGACGGCTGACGCGCTGTATTTTTCATCATCGCTGTCGTGGCCGCCGCCAATTCTTTTTATGAACTTGCCTTTCAAAAATGTTGATGCTTCGATATACTCCAGGGCAAGAATATTGTTTGGACTGTCAAGAATACCGCTGTTTATTATTTTTCTGCGGGCAGCGGGGTAGGTAAGCCCGTCTTTCATTGCTTTAGCTATGTCGAATTGGTGCTTTTTGATTTGCGCCGCTGTGCTGTAAAGGAGATCTGCGTCTTCGCATTCCGCTCCGCAGGCAAAGTTGTCTGCTATGCCTGTTGCTTCAATGAGGTTTATTCCTGCCCGTGCGAAACCTTCTGCAGATTTTGTGGCATACACAGTAGGCAGTTCGATAACCAGGTCTGCTCCGCCTTCAAGTGCGAGCCTAGTTCTCTCTGCTTTGTTAAAAACAGCCATTTCTCCGCGCTGAACGAAATTTCCGCTCATTACGCATATAACCGCATCTCCGTCGCTTTTAAGTTTGTCTATCAGGTACTTGTGTCCTGCGTGAAACGGGTTGAATTCACAAATTATGCCTGTATTCATAAAAAATAACCTTTTTACTCTTGACAATATTATTATATATATATTATTATAATGTTTGTAGATTTTTATTGCAAGATTTGGAGGGATATTTTTGAAAATATTAGTCATCAACTGCGGTAGTTCATCATTGAAGTATCAGCTGATGAATATGGACAATGAGTCCGTACTTTGCAAAGGCGCTGTTGAGCGTATCGGTATGCCTATCAACGAAGGCGACGAAAACGTTATAGTAAAGGTTAACGGAAATATTTATACATACGATAAGGAACTTCCTGACCATACAGCTGCATTTAACGAAGTAAAGAGAATTCTTTGCGACAGCGATTATAAAGTTGTTGATTCATTTTCTGAAATTGACGCAATCGGTCACCGCGTTGTACAGGGCGGCGATATTTATACCGAAAGTGTTATTGTTGACGAAACTGTTGTTGAAAATCTCAAGAAGCTGGCGCCTCTTGCACCGCTTCACAGCCCGGCAAATATTCAGGGATACGAGGCTTGCCTTAATGTTGTAGGCCCCGATGTTCCCCAGGTCGTTGTTTTTGATACAGCGTTCCACAGCACAATGCCGCCTAAGGCATATATGTATGCTGTTCCTTATGAGTGGTATGAGAAGTACGGAGTTCGCCGTTACGGCTTCCACGGAACATCTCACAACTATGTTTCTCACCGCTGCGCCGAGATTATCGGCAAGAACATTGAGGACCTCAAGATTATTACTTGCCATCTCGGCAACGGCTCTTCAATTGCAGCTGTTGAACACGGCAAGGTAGTTGACACTTCAATGGGCTTTACCCCTCTTGACGGCTTTATGATGGGCACTCGTTCCGGCGGTGTTGACCCCTCTGTTGTTACTTTCATGGCTAAGAAACTCAATCTTTCACCTGATGAAATGGACAATATTCTTAATAAGCAGTCAGGTGTTAATGCTATTTCAGGCGTATCTTCTGACGACCGCGATATCTGCAAAGCTCAGAATGAGGGCAACGAAAGAGCTTGCCTTGCTCATGAGATGCAGGCTTACGAGATTGCTAAATTCATCGGCGCTTACATTGCCGCAATGAACGGAGTTGACGCTATTGTATTTACAGGCGGAATTGGTGAAAACGGTTTTTGGCTTCGTTCAAAGGTATGCTCATATTTAGGTTATATGGGCGTAAAGATCGACGAAGAACTTAACAAGAAAACTGTAAAAGGCGCAGAAGCTGAACTTACAGATCCTTCTTCTCCTGTTCGTGTTTTCATTCTTGCAACTAACGAAGAACTTATGATTGCCAGAGAGACTAAGGCAGTTATCGAGAAGATGAAAAAATAAATAAAGTATAATTACATATTATATTTATTATATTAAGTACAATTTCTACTAAAAGAAAAAGGAGGAGTGAACATGCCGGAAATTAAGTACGAGATTACAGAGCATTTGGGCGTTATTTCCGAAACAGCCAGAGGTTGGACAAGAGAAGTCAACATGATTTCCTGGAACGGACGCGAGCCTAAAATCGATGTAAGAGACTGGTCACCCGACCATTCTAAAATGAGCAAGGGCCTGACTTTCACAAAAGATGAAATTGTTGAGCTCAGAAAGCTTGTTGACAAACTCTAAACAGAAGTAAAGGGCTCCCGATTACCGGGTGCCCTTGAACTTTTGTTTTAACAAAACATTCAAAGGTGTATTTTTTATGGAATGGACTTCATTAAACGACTTAAGAGAAAAGTATCTTTCATTTTTTGAAAGCAAGGGTCATCTTCGTTTGCCCAGCTTTTCTTTGATACCAAGCGGAGACAAAAGTCTTTTGCTGATAAATTCAGGCATGGCGCCTATGAAAAAATATTTTACGGGAGAAGTAACACCGCCTAGAAAGCGCGTTACAACCTGCCAGAAATGTATTCGTACTCCCGACATTGAGCGAGTAGGTAAGACAGACCGCCACGGCACTTATTTTGAAATGCTGGGCAACTTCTCGTTCGGTGATTACTTTAAGCATGAAGCTACTGCTTGGGCTTGGGAATTCTGCACAAAAGTGCTTGAAATGCCCGAGGACAAGCTTTGGATAACTATTTATGAAAACGACGACGAGGCTTTCGATATCTGGACAAAAGAAGTAGGCGTTGACCCGTCCCACATTGTCCGTCTGGGCAAGGAGGATAACTTCTGGGAGCATGGATCCGGTCCTTGCGGTCCTTGTTCTGAAATATATTTTGACCGCGGAGAAAAATATGGCTGCGGTTCTCCTGACTGCGGTCCCGGATGCGACTGCGACCGTTATACCGAGTTTTGGAATAACGTATTCACTCAGTTTGATAACGACGGAAACGGCAATTATACTCCTCTTGACCACCCGAATATTGATACGGGAATGGGGCTTGAGCGCCTTGCCTGCATTATGCAGGGAGTTGATAACCTTTTCGAGGTTGATACCGTTCAGAACATTATGAAAAAAATCTCTTCTATATCCGGTGTTCACTATCATGAGGACGAGAAGAGCGACGTTTCCCTTCGTGTTATTACTGACCATATCCGCTCGGCAACATTTATGATAGGCGACGGTGTAATTCCTTCAAATAACGGAAGGGGCTATGTTCTTCGACGTCTTATCCGCCGTGCCTGCCGTCATGGCAGACTTTTAGGCGTAAACGAACCTTTCCTTTATAAGGTCGTTGATACGGTTATTGACGAAAATCTTTCCGCTTATGATTATCTTGACGAGAAGCGTGAACTTATCAGAAAAGTTGTTCTCGCCGAAGAAGAATCTTTCGGTAAAACAATTGACGCCGGTCTTGCTTTGCTTGATGAGTATATCAGCAAAACAGAAGGAAGCGTATTCAGCGGTGAAGATGCGTTTAAACTTAACGATACTTACGGTTTCCCGCTTGATCTTACAAAAGATATTCTTGAAGAGCGCGGACTTACAGTTGATGAGGACAAGTTTAACGCTCTGCTTGAGCGCCAGAAGCAGACAGCACGTTCTGCCCGTAAGGATGCAGGCGCTGACGCTTGGAAAGGCGATTCAGTAAAGATTGACGTTCCTGCAACTGAATTTGTAGGCTATACAGACTATGAGTGCGAAGCAAAAGTTACTGCTATTGTTCGTGACGGCGAACTGTGCGATATGCTCGGTGCCGGTGAAGAGGGCGTTATTGTTCTTGACAGAAGCCCGTTTTATGCAGAATCCGGCGGCCAGGTAGGCGACTCCGGTGTAATCAAATGCGGCGATGATAACGTTTTTCTTGTTGTTGATACCGCCAAGAATGCTGACGGAATATTCCTCCATTCAGGTAAGGTAGACAGAGGCGTAATTTCAGTTGGCGACAGCGCGTTTGCTTCAATTAACGCAGAGCGCCGCAACAGCATTAAGCGTAACCACACCGCAGCTCATCTTCTTCAGGCCGCATTGAGAAAGGTTCTTGGTACTCATGTACAGCAGGCGGGACAGCTTGTAAATGCAATGGAAGTACGCTTCGACTTTACTCATTTCAACGCATTAACCCCTGAAGAGGTTTCTGAGGTTGAGTTCCTTGTTAACCAGTTCATAATGCAGGCTGAAAAAGTTGAAAGCATTGAAATGCCTATTGAAGAAGCCAAGAAAATGGGCGCAATGATGCTTTTCGGCGAGAAGTACGGCGACATTGTACGTGTCGTAAAAGCAGGTGATTTATCAACTGAATTCTGCGGCGGTACTCACGTTAAAAACAGCGGCGAAATCGGACTTTTCAAAATTATTTCCGAAAGTTCCGTTGCTTCAGGTGTAAGAAGAATTACTGCTATTACCGGCTCTAACCTTATTGCCCATGTCTATAAGACAGACGCTCTTATGAGTTTTGTTGCAGGCCTTCTCAAAACTTCAGCAAACGAAATAAAAACAAGACTTACTGACATCGTTGAAGAAAGCAAGGCAAAGGACAAAACTATCAAAGCCCTTGAAGATGAACTTGCAAAGATGAAGAGTGCTGAGGTGCTTTCCGCTCCCCAGTATATTGATTCTCTTGCATTCTACTGCGGAACACTTAATGATGTTGCTCCCGATGCACTGCGCAGCATGGGCGACGATCTTAAGACAAAGGGAGACAATGTTGTTGCTGTAATTGCCGGCGTAAACGGAGATAAAGCAAATATTGTTGCTGTCTGCGGTAAGGACGCTATTGCAAAAGGCGTTAAAGCAGGCGATGTAGTCCGTGAAGTTGCTAAGCTTGCAGGCGGTGGCGGCGGCGGCCGTCCCGACAGCGCTATGGCAGGATGCAAAGATGTTTCAAAGCTTGATTCAGCCATAGACAAAGCGGCAGATATTGTTCGTTCAATGATAAAATAAAGAAGGTGTCTTTATGTGCGTTTTTTGTGAAATAATAAACGGAAATATTCCAACAAATAAAGTTTACGAAGACGATAAAATTTTGGCGTTCAAGGACTTGAATCCGGTAGCTCCCGTTCATTTCCTAGTTGTGCCAAAGGTACATATTGAAAACGTTAACGGAGTAACCGCTGAAAACAGCGGTTACGTTTCCCATATTTTTGAGAAAATTCCTGAGATTGCCGCCTCCCAGGGACTTAGTTCTTACAGAGTTATCAGTAACTGTGGAGAAGATGCGGGGCAGTCTGTAATGCACCTTCATTTCCATGTTATCGGCGGAATAAAATTGGGAGAAAAAATTATATGAGCAACACATATCGTCTGAAAATAGCCGGTCTTGAGCGTGACCTTCAAATGTTTTCTGTTTCAGATAAACTTGATATTGCCGCATTTATACTTTTCGGCGATGTCGAGCTGACTGAGGCGTGCGCCAGGGAATTACTTAAGAAAAGTCCGGAGTTTGACTATATCGTTACTCCGGAAGCCAAGAGCATTCCGCTTGCCTATGAAATGAGCAAACAGAGCGGAAAGAAGTATATTGTCGCCCGTAAAGGCGTAAAAGTATATATGGATCATCCCGTTGAGGCTAACGTTCATTCCATAACCACTCAGAACAGCCAGTCGCTTTATCTCGGTCATGAGGACGGAGATTTACTTAAGGGCAAGAGAGTGCTTATAGTTGACGACGTTATTTCTACCGGCGACAGCCTTGCCGCAGTAAAAAAACTTGTTGAAGCCTTTGACGGTAAGATCGTTGCCTGCGCCGCTCCTCTTGCTGAAGGAGACGCAGGAGAAAGAAGCGACATTATTTTCCTTGAAAAGCTTCCGCTGTTCTTTAAATAATCAAGTTCAATTAACTTTTTAATTCATTTTGTGTTTTTAATACAAATATGGATATTATAAGATTGTAGGTGATTTTATGTTGATTGATAAGAAAAAAGTTGCTATTGTCGGCGTCGGCATGGTCGGAATGAGTTTTGCTTATGCGCTTCTTAACCAGAATATTTGCGACGAGCTTGTTTTGATTGATATCAATAAAGAGCGCTGCCAGGGTGAAGCGGCAGACCTTTCACACGGACTTCCTTTTGCACCCAGCTCAATGAAGATTATGGCAGGCGAATATTCTGACTGTGAAGATGCAGATCTCGTTGTAATCTGTGCAGGAGCTCCTCAGCTTCCCGGCGAAAGCAGACGTGATCTTCTTCAGAAAAACTATAAAGTATTCCAGTCTATCGTTCAGCCGATTATCGCCAGCGGATTTAACGGTGTATTCCTTGTTGCTTCAAACCCTGTTGACGTTATGACCCAGGTTGTATATGAACTTTCAGGATTTCCGGCAAGCCGTGTTCTCGGTTCAGGTACAACGCTTGACAGTGCGCGTCTTCGCCATATGATGAGTGATTACTTCAATGTTAATCCGAGAAATGTTCATGCGTATGTTATCGGCGAGCACGGCGATTCAGAGTTTGTCCCCTGGAGCCAGGCTTTCATCAGCGTTAAACCTTTGGCAGAACTTACTGATGTTCATCCAAATCTGTTTGACGACATGAAACAGATTGCCGTTGACGTTAAGGAATCGGCTTATGCAATCATCAAGGCTAAAAAAGCAACGTATTACGGCATCGGAATGGTGCTTGCAAGACTTACCCGCGCAATCCTTTTTGATGAAAATTCAATTTTCACCGTTTCTACCTATCTTAAAGGAGAGTATGGTGAAAGAGGATTTTATATCGGCGTTCCCGCTGTGGTTAACCGCAACGGTGTTCGCGAAATTCTTGAAATCGAGTTAAACGACGAAGAAAAAGAAAAATTCAAAGCTTCTTCCGATATCATCAAAGAGATGATCGAAGAAATCGGTTGCTGAGAAAATTTAAAAGCGGCGCAGTGATCTGCGCCGCTTTTTTGTTCATCTGCTTATTAGGATTTTAATAGGAATACTTCTTTATTATTTATGTTCATGGCAGTGATTTTTAGGACCTTGTTTATTTGGCTCTGGTCACTGTAGTGCTATAAAATCCTTTATCTCCTTCATATGAGACAATTAGTTCACCGTTTTTTATAAAGTTCTGAATTCTTTTAGCAATAAAAATATCACCTGTTAGAATTTTTCGTTTTCCTAAAGCGCAACCGATAATATGAGCAACTTTGCAGCTTCCTTTCGGAAATTCCATTCTGATTAAGTCGTCATAATAGTTTGGTTCGGCACTTATTACGGAACCGTTTTTCACAACTCGCAATAATGCGTTTTCTTCTTTTAATATTTGCCATTTGCCGGCTAGTTTTTGAACTTCGTTTTTGCTCAGTATTTTTTCTTTATCTAAGAATGTTCCGAACATCTGGGGTTCAACTTCACCCCAGGATCGATATTCTGAAATAATATTATTTTTTGTTGCAATCTTTTGAGGTAATTCGACAACATGGATTTCTGTATTTGTGTTTTTTAATAAATCAGCAATAAACAATAATCCGCATTGTGCATCAGGAGTTGAATCTAACCACACCCTTATTTTTTCTGGATTTGATTTTAGTTTTTGCAAATCGTTTATACAAGTTGACCAAAATTCATTTATAGCATTTTCTGTGTTATCTTGATCATCATTATATCTATAAAACCCCAACATCTCACGAATGTATTCTTTTCGAGGGCAATCATCTGCACTAATAGGTGACTTAATATCGCCTTCTGAAAATCCGAAAGAGATGCCCGCAATATCTTCAGGTTTACCGCCTAAGGGAACAGCTATTTTTTCTAATTGTATTTGCCTTTCTCTATATTTTTTTATAGCCTTTATTTTCTCGATTCTGGCAAACAAGCCTTTTTTATTTGTAACGATACTTGTTAGATAATTTACAGTATCGTTTTTACAATTCTGTGCAAAAAGCAAGGCTCCTTTTACAGAATCGTTAAAGCAAACTTCTAACATTTTATTCTCCCAAAATGTTCTATGTTTTCGTAATGAATTAAGAACCTGTGTCATTAATAATAATTCATTATTTTATAACAGAACTGAAAATTTATATCATAAGCAATTTTATAATGCTGTTATAAAATATGAATTCATCTGCCTTTTTTGTTAAAATTCTGCATTAACATCAATGGTTTGCGCAGTTCCATTATAGCATAATTCAAAATGAGCGCAAACCATATTTTTAATTATAAATAATTAAAGTAATTTATTGTTGCTTATAATGTAGCTGGCAGTATAAGCTATAAATCTAAGAAACTGACCAATTGTGGTCTGTTATGAATTGACTTTTTTTGATTATAGTGTTATATTTATGAATGTTATATTTTTAAATTAAATAAGCATTAAGAAAGAGAAGATATTTATGGATAATTATTTGTTCGAGACGAAAACAATTTTAACGTATGATGTGTATAGAAAGTTTAGCTTTGAAGCTGCAAGGAAAACAAAATTTGCGGTTGTTCTAATCGTTTATGAGGTTATTGTACTGCTTTTAGCTATAGCTTCTATTATTATGAAGAGTTATACTATTTTTATTGAATTAGCCGTATTGTTAATTATTTTTCCGCTGCTTACATATTTGATAAGAATTAGAGCTATAAATAAGGTTTATTATAGTAATAAAGTAGCTTTAAATCAGGAATACATTATTAGATTTTACCCTGATTGTATTGTCAGAATAACAGATAATTCTACGGCGAACTTTAAGTACGATCAGTTATACAAAGTTATTGAGTCTAAAGAAAATTTCTATATAATGATTTCTGTCAATCAGGGTATACCAATCATAAAAAATAATTGCTCGCCCGAGTTGATTGAGTTTATAAGAAAACTTAAAAAAATAAAAAATCCGTCTTTGATGTTTCTGCCAAAGACGGTATTTTTTTATGCGTTTATAAATTCATTGCTGATTTGTCGGTATTCGGGAGCAAAAACGCTTCCTCTGTTCCATATGAATGTGAAATTATGCTGGATTGAAAAATCGTCGAGCGATATCTCCCTCAGATTTCCGTTTTTGATTTCTTCCTCAACAGCCGCTTTATACAAAAATGTAATTCCGCAGTCTTGTTTAACCAGATTTACAATCAAATGTATATTTTCTGCTTCCGTTATGTTAAAAAAGTCAGAAACACTGACATTTCTTGCTTCAAGATTTTTTTCCAGAATATCTCTTGTGCCAGAGCCGCTTTCGCGGACGATCAGCCTTTCTGGAAGCAGGTCAGTAAGCAGTTTGACTTTTTTGGCGAATTTATGAGCAGATGAGCATACGGGAATATATTCTTCTGATTTGTATATATAGCTTTCAAACAAGTCAGAATTAAAATTACCCTCAACAACGGCAATATCAAGTTTGCCCTCTGTAAGCATTTTTGAAAGCTCTGCGGTATTGGCAAAATATATGCGTATATCTGTTTCAGGGTGATTTTTTATATACTTTGAAAGCGGATTTGCGATTACGTATTCGCCGATTGTTAGGGTCACACCGATTTTCAGCGATTTCCTTTCTTTAGCAGAGTTTTGCATTCTGCTGATTATTGATGCTTCATCATCGTTGATTACTGTCATTGTGGCTTTAAGTATTTTTCCGGCAGGGGTAAGTTTTATTTTCTTTCCGTCTCTTTCAAACAGTTTTTCTCCGTAGTGCTCTTCAAGAAAACGGATGTGCTGTGATACTGCCGGTTGAGTAATGTGAAGCTCTTCCGCGGCGTATGTAAAGTTCATATGGCGGCATACGCTTAGAAAAGTAATTATTCTGAAATCAAGCATGATTTGCTCCTTAAGCTTTTTATTTATTTATCATAACAGAAACTTATCAATATATCAATATAAATAATTTTTATTTTTGAAAGAATTGGTATATAATACCTTTGAACTTAAAGAAAAGAGGTAACAGACATGAGTTTTATTAAGAAAAACGCACCGGGAATTCTTTTGTGCCTTGCAATTGCAATTCCGTCATGGTTTCTTGGAACTGCGTTTCCAATCGTAGGAGGAGCGGTAATTGCAATTCTCGCAGGTATGGTTCTTACTCTGATTATAAAAAATAAAGGTGTGCTTGAATCCGGAATTAAATTTACTTCTAAAAAGGTACTCCAGTGGGCCGTTGTCCTTCTCGGCTTTGGAATGGATTTAAATGTTGTTCTTGAAACAGGAAAGCAGTCACTTCCGATTATTGTCTGCACGATAACAATTTCTCTTGTTGTTGCTTTCTTGCTTAATAAAGTAGTTAAAATGCCTTCAAAGGTTGCGACGCTTATCGGCGTAGGCTCTTCAATCTGCGGCGGCTCTGCAATCGCTGCAACGGCGCCGGTTATTGACGCAGACGAAGAAGAAGTTGCCCAGTCGATTTCTGTAATATTTCTTTTTAACGTTTTGGCGGCGCTCCTTTTTCCGTCATTTGGTCAGTTGATCGGATTTGATACAACCTCCGGCGAGGCTTTCGGTATATTTGCCGGTACCGCTGTTAATGATATGTCATCAGTAACAGCCACGGCTTCAACATGGGACGGAATGTTCAACCTTGGTACGGCCACACTTGATAAAGCGGTTACAGTTAAGATGACAAGAACTCTTGCAATAATTCCTATTACTCTGGTACTTGCACTTATCCGTACTAAGAAAGAAAAGAACAGCGGCGCAGGACAGGTAAATCTTAAAAAGATTTTTCCATTTTTTATTCTGTTTTTCATAGCCGCTTCGGTTATTACAACCATTGCAGTAAGCAGGGGAGTATCTGCTAATGTTTTTGACCCGCTTAAGACTTTGAGTAAGTTTATGATTATTATGGCAATGGCTGCAATAGGAATGAATACAAACATTGTAAAACTTGTGAAAAGCGGCGCAAAGCCAATTCTTCTCGGCTTCTGCTGCTGGGTAAGTATTACCGGTGTAAGCCTTCTTCTCCAGCACGTTATGGGCCTTGTATAAATTGTTAGATATAAAAAAAGCTGAAGCAATTGCTTCAGCTTTTTTGTTTTGTTATTATTCGTTTTCTTCGTCTACGAAATAAGCGCCTGATTCCAATACCACAATAGCGTATTTGCCAAACTTATGGTAACGCTTTACGCGCTGTGAGAATGAGCGGTAATCTGATACGGTGTAATTAAAACCGTCAATCTTCCTGATTTTGTTACCGCCGCAGGCAACATAAAGATTGCCGTCATCATAGCAAATATGCTGAGGAGAAATAAACGTGTCGGCGTCCTTTCCTCCGATTCTCAAATCAACCTTCATGTTCTGGCATGAATATCTTATAACGGCGTTCTCGTTTGGACAAACGCTCCAAAAATATTTTTCTTCCAGCGCAAGATGTTTTATTGTTTCATCGTGATATTGAAAAACACCGCTCCATTCAAGTTCGCCTTCACGGTCAAAAATTCCCGCCTCACCGTTTGGATAAACAACAAGTACGCGTCTGTCATAAAGCACCGCGGCATCACACTGAACAAAATTCGGGCACGCTTCGCTTATCGCCTTGTAAGACGAACCGAATTTTTTCAGCAAATATGCGCTTTTTGTAATGACTTCGGGCGATTTTGTTTCAAAGTTTATAACGGTATAACTAACTTTGTATTGAAGAGAGTTAGGAAGCGGACGTTTTTCTACTAATACCGCCGCGTGCTCACTGTAGGGAAGAATATCAACGATTTCTTTAGTGCTGATTAGTTCCAAGGTGATCCCTCCTGATGTCAGTCTTGGGAAAGTGAAGTGTTGGTTAAGTAACCAAGCGTCAGGAGACTGTCGTTCAAATGAACGTTTTCAACCAAAACTTCCGGGTGCGCCATGGCAATATCATAGTTGCTGAAATTCCAGAAACTCTTTACGCCGAGGTGTACCAGCATATCGGTGATTTCCTGCATATCACTGCCGGGAATGCAGATAACGGCGCAAACCGGGTGATTGTCGATGCAGAAATTCTCCAAATAATTTATATGCCTTACGGGAATTCCTTTTATCATGTTGCCGCAGATAGCTTCATTCTTATCAAAAATTCCGATAAGTTTGAAGCCGCTGTTTTTATTGAAAATTTTATTTGATACGGCCTTGCCCAGATTTCCGGCGCCGATAAGAATAGTCTTCAGTTCCTTGTCAACGCAGAGAATTTCGCCGATTTTCTTTTGGAGCTCAGGAACGTTGTAGCCATAGCCCTGCTGTCCGAATCCGCCGAAACTGTTGAAGTCGTGGCGGATCTGGGAAGCGGTAAGCCCCATTCTGTCAGCAAGTTCTTTAGAACTTATACGAACTATTCCGTTGTCTTTTAGGCTCTGCAAAAATCTGTAATATCTGGGAAGTCTTTTAATTACCGATATGGAAATGTCTTCTCTCTTTTCCACACTTTTTACCTCTCTGAAGCTGTAAAAATATTATTTGGTCATCTCAGTTATTGTCTGCATAACGTAGTCGCCGAATTCACTGCATGTGCAGCCGTCTTCACGTCCGGTGATAACAAGTTTTTTCTCTTCAAACATGCATTTGTCAAGAGCCGCTTCAAGTGCGTCAGCCTGCTTTTGATAGCCGATGTGTGAAAGAAGCATAACTGTTGCTCTGAGCATTGAGCAGGGGTCTGCGTACTTGCCTCTGCCTTCTTTTATCATACGGGGAGCAGAACCGTGGATTGCTTCAAACATTGCATATTTCTTACCAATGTTTGCTGAGCCTGCAGTTCCTACGCCGCCCTGGAATTCAGCAGCTTCGTCTGTGATGATATCGCCGTAAAGATTGGGCAGAACGAATACTTTGAAATCCTTTCTGCGCATCGGGTCGATAAGTTTTGCTGTTGTGATGTCAACATACCAGTCGTCTGTAACGATGTCGAGGTATTCCTCGCCGATCTTCTGAGCAGTTTTAAGAAATTTACCATCAGTTGTCTTAATGATGTTGGCTTTTGTGATGATTGATACTTTACCCTTGTGGTTCTTCTTGGCGTATTCATACGCAAGGCGGGCAATTCTTTCACAGCCTTCCTGAGTAGCAACTGTAAAGTCTACTGCAAGATCGTCAGTGATATTAACGCCGTGAGAGCCTACTGCGTAGCCGCCTTCTGTGTTTTCACGGAAGAAAGTCCAGTCGATACCTTCCTCGGGTACTTTTACCGGGCGCATGTTGGCAAACAGATCAAGTTCCTTACGCATTGCAACGTTTGCTGACTCAACGTTCGGCCACGGATCGCCTGCGCGGGGAGTTGTTGTGGGGCCTTTAAGGATAACGTTGCATGCCTTCAGTTCAGCAAGCACATCGTCAGGGATAGCTTTGTTGCAAGCCGCTCTGTTTTCAATTGTAAGGCCGTCAATTTCCTTAAATTTGATTTTCCCGCTTTCTACTTCGTCTTTAAGCAGGAAATTTAGTACTCTTTCACTTTCTTTTGTGATAATCGGTCCAATACCGTCGCCGCCGCAGATACCGATAACGATGGTATCAAGGGCGTCAAAATCGGTGAAGTCTTTTTCTTCTCTGATTTTCTTTGCGCGGGCAAGCTGACCTTCCATGAGTGCACGGAATTTTTCAACTGCCTCGTCAATAGCTTTTTTCTCGTCTGTCATGATTTTATCTCCTGAAATTATTTATTGTTTTCTCTTGTGTAGTCAAGAAGACCGCCGCAGAGAAGCATTGCTCTCTGGCGCTGTGAAAGGTGACTGTCGTTAAGTTTGTATTCTTCGCTCTTAGTGATGTTCTTGAGAACTACCGGTTTGTTGTTTTCCATGCAGTCGCGGATGTCTGAAAGTTCAAGTTCATCCATCTGGTCAATCTTGTCGTAATCATCTTCGTTAGCGAATGTAAAGGGGAGAATACCAGCGTTAACAAGGTTTGCAACGTGAATACGAGCAAATGACTTTGTGATAACAGCCTTAACTCCGAGATAAAGAGGAACAAGAGCCGCATGCTCTCTTGATGAACCCTGGCCGTAGTTAGCTCCGCCGATGATTATACCTTTGCCTTCAGCCTTAATTCTTTCGGGGAATGTTTCGTCGCAAACACCGAAGCAGAAGCGGCTGAGATAAGGAATGTTTGAACGGTAGGGCAGAATTTTTGCGCCTGCGGGCATAATGTGGTCTGTTGTAATATTGTCGCCGACCTTAAGAATTGCCTTTGCTCTGATGTTCTTCGGCAGAGGTTCTGTGGCAGGGAACGGCTTAATGTTCGGTCCGCGGAGAACTTCAACGTTTTTAGCTTCTTCAGGAGTTGCGGGAGCTTCAATCATGTTGTCGTTGATTATGAATTTTTCGGGCATCTTTACATCAGGAGCTTCACCGAGTTCTCTAGGGTCAGTAAGATAGCCTGTAAGAGCAGAAGCCGCTGCAACTTCAGGAGATACAAGGTAAATGCTTGCGTCTTTTGTTCCGCTGCGTCCTTCAAAGTTACGGTTAAATGTACGAAGTGAAACGCCGCCGCTGTTGGGTGACTGACCCATGCCGATGCAGGGACCGCAGGCAGACTCGAGAATTCTTGCGCCTGCGTCAATCATATCGCTGAGCGCTCCGTTGCGTGCAAGCATGTTGAGAACCTGCTTTGAACCGGGAGCGATGCAAAGAGAAACGGTAGGATCAACAGTTTTGCCTTTGAGGATAGAAGCGACCTTCATCATGTCAACATAGGAAGAGTTTGTGCATGAGCCGATAGCGACCTGGTCAACCTTGATTTTGCCGATTTCGTCAGTTGTCTTAACTTTGTCGGGCATATGGGGGCAAGCCGCCATAGGAGTAAGAGAACAAAGGTCAATATCGATAACCTCGTCATAAACAGCGTCGCTGTCAGGAAGTATCTCAGTCCAGTCTTCCTCACGTCCCTGTGCTTTAAGGAAAGCAAGGGTGATTTCGTCTGAGGGGAAGATCGAAGTTGTTGCGCCAAGTTCAGCGCCCATGTTGGTGATGGTAGCGCGTTCGGGAACAGAAAGCGTCTTTACGCCTTCGCCGCCGTACTCAATGATCTTGCCAACGCCGCCCTTAACGGACATTCTGCGGAGAACTTCAAGAATAATGTCTTTCGCAGATACCCACGGCTTAAGATAGCCGGTAAGGTTGATGCGAGTCATTGTGGGCATCGGAATGTAGTATGTGCCGCCGCCCATGGCAACTGCAACGTCAAGGCCGCCAGCGCCCATAGCAAGCATGCCGATACCGCCGCCTGTAGGAGTGTGGCTGTCAGAGCCGATGAGCGTTTTGCCGGGAATTCCGAAACGCTCAAGATGAACCTGATGGCAGATTCCGTTTCCTGGTCTTGAAAAATAAATGCCGTGCTTTTTTGTTACGGTTTGGATGTAACGGTGGTCGTCAGCGTTTTCAAAACCGGTCTGAAGTGTGTTGTGGTCAATGTAAGCAACGGAACGTTCCGTCTTAACTCGGTCAACGCCCATGGCTTCAAATTCAAGATAAGCCATTGTACCCGTAGCGTCCTGAGTCAGAGTCTGGTCGATTCTGAGGCCGATTTCTTTTCCGGGTATCATTTCACCTTCTACAAGGTGAGATTTAATCAGTTTTTGTGCGAGTGTTAAACCCATTGATAAAAATCCTCCTGACTTGTACAAAAAATTAACAAGCCTATTTTATAATAAAATATGGCCGATGTCAATTATTTAAGTATTTAATTCATATTTAATTATAATATTGAATTTCTTGTCGCTCTATGGTAAAATTATCGTTGTATATGAATATTTTGGGCATACTAAAATCGGATGTGATAGTATGTCAGAAGAAGAAAAAGAAATTAACGAAAATCAGGGTGAGGCACCCGCTGCTCCGGACTTTCAGACCGGCTCAATTACGGTGGAAAAAAACGGTCATTTTATTCATTGTCTGACTATTATAGGTCAGATTGAAGGCCATTATATTCTGCCAAGCCAGAACAAAACAACTAAGTATGAACACGTAATCCCTCAGCTTGTGGCTATAGAAGAGAGCAGAGACGTTGAAGGACTGCTGATAATTCTGAATACGGTTGGCGGAGACGTTGAGGCTGGTCTTGCAATTGCGGAACTGCTTTCAACAATGAAAACCCCGACGGCTTCCCTTGTTCTCGGCGGCGGCCACTCAATCGGCGTGCCTTTAGCCGTTTCCTGCAACCGAAGTTTTATTGTGCCCAGCGCAACAATGACTGTTCACCCCGTCAGAATGAACGGGCTTGTACTCGGCGTGCCCCAAACGCTCTCTTATTTTGAAAAAATGCAGGAGAGAATAGTCAGATTTATTGAGAACAATGCTAAAATTGACGCTGAAACATTTCGCTCTCTTATGATGAAAACAGGGGAACTTGTTATGGACGTCGGAACTGTTCTCGACGGTGAAGGCGCTGTTAAATGCGGCCTTATCGACGAACTGGGAGGACTGTCGGACGCCTTGGATTTTCTCAATAGAACTATCGAGGAGGGAGCGGAAAATGCTGTGGACGATAATAAGTCAAAATGATATGTTTTATTCTGCTGAGAATTACACTTCGCCGGCAAATGCCGAACTGCGTTCCAGCAATCCGTTTGACTATTTAAATAACGGTTACTCCCTTGATAACGCTTCTTTATACGGAGGACAAAATCGTGTGGTTTTTAACTGCGATATTTCAGGCCGTAGGACAGGCAGTAACGTGGGTACTGCCTGTTTCGGAAACAGGCCATTCATCAATATTCCATGACTTTTCAGGCAGATTTTCCGGTAATGTCAGTGAGCTTACCGGACTTGTACATATTGGAATCGCGCTTGGATTTATAATTGTTTTTTACAAACTCTTTATAAAACTCGGCGCGGAGTTTTTTATGGGCTGGAAAGAGCTTTTTACAAAAAAATTAAATCGAAAAGAAACAAGCGGATTACGCCGTTTCATGTATTTCTCGTTTATAGCGCTTATTCCAATGCTTTTTCTTTTCATTCCGGCAGGGGAGAAATTCTTCAATGTTTACGGTCTGCTGAATGCTACCGGTTATAATAAAACGCTTTTTGATGACGGAGTTTTCTTCGCAATTACGGGATTACTGCTCCTTTTTGCGTCTGTCCAGTTAAAGAAAAGACTTAATAATAAGCAGTTCACACTGCCTGTTGCAATCGCTGTGGGTTTTGCCGCGGCTGTGTCACTGCCGATTTCAGGTCTTTCGCTTGTGGCAACGGTATTCTGCCTGTCCGTTATCATGGGAGTATCTAAAAAGCAGGCGTTTCGTTTTGCGGCAGTTCTTTCAGTTCCGACGCTGATAGTTCTCGGTATTTCCGAGATATACACCTGCGTTACGTATGTCAATATTTTTGCCGGTGTTTTGGCAGTTGTACTGTCGGCGGCGGCTTCGTTTTTTGTTATCAAGCTGATGCTTTGGATAGTAAGTAACGCCAAACTTCAGCCCTTTATGTATTATAATTTTTCCGTTGGCGGATTATGCGCCATTATCGGATTAATAGAGATATTTGTAAGAAAATAAGAGGTAAAAAATGGCGAACGTACAAAAGAAAAATGAAAGAGGCGACAGAAGGGACGCCAGAAAAAATCAGCGCAAAAATCCTTCCGCAAAAAAAGCAGCGGAGGAACAAAGGCGCCTTGAATACGAAAAGAAAAGCGCGGATATAAGTCGAATAGTCGGTGTTGCAGTTTTTGCAGTTTCCGTTATCTTCTTTTTTATCGCAGTAATCTGCGGCGACGGTTTCTGGAATATTCTTCACAATGTATATCTGGGCCTTTTCGGATTGCTGGCGGCGATAATTTTTCCGCTCCTTGCAATTGCTGTTACTGTGTTCTATTCAATTAAAAATCCACAGCCGCATAAGATGATTTCAAAAGGCATCGAAAGCGTTATCATGGTTCTGCTGATTGCGGCGCTGATACATATTGCCCGAAATGACGGCGGCGCAGAGTTCCTTGCCACGCTGAAAAGCAGTTATCTTGAAGCTACAACAACTTTTAACGGCGGCTTTTTCGGCGCGCTTATAGGCTGGGTTCTTCTTACATTCGGCAAAGCTCCTGCGGTAATCGTAGACTTGGTGCTTATTTTTGTAGATTTTATGTTGCTTTCAGGTATTACGATTATCCAGTTCTTTAAGGGTGCTGCTAAGCCTGCAAAAGCGGCTTATGACAAGGCGGCTCCTGTTATCGAAGAAAAACTCGAACAGCGCAGAAACAGAGGCAGCATTGACGTTCCGCTTGACATCGATGCTCCTGTTGAAACAGATAAAAAGTCAACGAGACAAAGCAAAAAGTCAGACGATGCTGACGACGAAACAAAACGTCTTATTGATGAAATAAACGCTGCTACAGCTAAAAATCGCCAGGAAAGAGAAGCCAAAAAAGGCGCTAAGGGTAAATCTATTGACGAAATTGTTGAGCACGCGTCTGAGAAAAATGAGAAAGAACAGAAGCAGGAAAGCGGTTCTTCCGATGAGACTTTTACTGTTACAGACGCTCAAATGGAAGCGGGAGTTAACGATTATAAACTGCCCTCAGTAGAACTCCTCTCTAAGCCTGCCAACAAATCAATTAAAGATGTAAGCGGCGAACTGAAATCAAACGCTCAGCGCCTTATTGATACACTTCATTCGTTTAACGTTGACGCAACTATTACAGATATCAGCAGGGGACCGACAGTAACTCGCTATGAGTTGAAACCGGCCGCGGGTATTCGTATTTCTAAGATTACAAATCTTGCGGACGACATTGCGTTAAATCTTGCGGCTACCCACGTTCGTATTGAGGCTCCGATTCCCGGTAAAGCCGCAGTCGGTATTGAAGTGCCTAATATTACTAAGAGCGGCGTTTCAATGCGCGAACTTATAGATAATCCTGAATTTCCAGCTCAGAAATCGCTTCTTTCAGCCGGTCTCGGCCGCGACATTTCAGGCGATGCCGTTTACTGCGACATTGCTAAGATGCCCCATCTCCTTATTGCCGGTACAACAGGTTCCGGTAAATCAGTCTGCATGAATTCGATTATCGTTTCAATCCTTTACCGTGCAAAACCAGACGAAGTAAAGCTTCTTCTTATCGACCCGAAAAAGGTTGAATTCAGCAAGTATGCCGGAATACCCCATCTTCTTGTACCCGTTGTTACCGACCCCAGAAAAGCGGCAGGCGCACTTGGCTGGGCGGTTTCAGAAATGCTCAAGCGTTACCAGATGTTCAGCGATACCGGCGTTAGAGATATTGAGGGATACAATAAGTACGTTAAAAAGCACGACGATATGCAGCCGATGCCTAAAATCGTCATTTGCATCGACGAGTTGTCTGACCTTATGATGGCGGCGCCGAAAGAAATTGAAGATTCTATCTGCCGTCTTGCCCAGATGGCGCGAGCCGCAGGAATGCACCTGGTTATCGCAACTCAGCGTCCGTCTGTTGACGTAATTACAGGACTTATCAAAGCAAACATTTCCTCAAGAATTGCCCTTACAGTATCTTCTCAAATTGACTCAAGAACTATTCTTGACTCTGCTGGAGCGGAAAAACTACTGGGCAGAGGCGATATGCTTTACGCACCCATAGGCGCTTCTAAGCCGATTCGAGTTCAGGGATGCTTTATCAGTGATGAAGAGGTTGAGGATCTTTGTAACTATATCAAACGTCAGGGCGACAGCCAGTACAGCGATGAAATTCAAAAGGAAATTGACGAAAAAGCCGTTCAGGACAAAAAGTCACCCTTTGAAAGTGATGGCGAAAGCGAACAGATTGACGCATTGTTTGACAAGGCAGTGGATATCGTTCTGGAAAGCGGAACTGCTTCAACATCTTTCCTTCAGCGTAAACTTTCTGTCGGCTACGCCAGAGGCGCAAAGATTATGGACCAGCTCCAGGAAAAGGGAATTATCGGCCCCCAGGACGGCGCCAAGAAGCGTGAAATTCTTATTAACCGTCAGCAGTGGCTTGAGATGCAGGCTTACTCTGGTAAAGATTTTACAGCTGAAAATACTGAACAGATGACATTTGAAGATAATAACGAAGAAATTAACAGCGAGGAAAATGAATGAGCAAGCATGATTTTTTGCCTGTTTCAAAACAAGATATGAAAGAACGCGGCTGGGAAAGCGTAGACTTTGTTTATGTTACCGGCGACGCTTACGTTGACCACCCGTCGTTCGGCGCGGCTATAATAACGAGAGTGCTTGAGGCTAAGGGTTACAAGGTTGCCGTTCTCAGCCAGCCTGACTGGCACAGTGCAAATGACTTTAAGCGTTTCGGAAAACCGCGTCTTGGATTTCTTATCACTTCAGGAAATATAGATTCAATGGTTGCTCATTACACCGCCGCAGGAAAGCTTCGCCACGACGATGCTTATACTGCCGGAGGTATGCACGGAAAAAGACCTGACAGGGCAGTTATTGTTTATTCTCACCTTGCCCGTGAAGCATACAGTGATACTTCCGTTGTTATCGGCGGACTTGAAGCTTCCTTGCGCAGGTTTGCTCATTATGACTATTGGGACGATGCAATCAGACCTTCAATTTTGATTGATTCCGGTGCAGATCTGCTTCTTTACGGTATGGGTGAAAACCAGATAATTGAACTTGCCAAACGTCTTGATAATGGTGAAAAAGCAAGTGAAATACATGATATGAAGGGCAGTGTTTATGCTGTACCTGTTCAGGAAACGCCTTACACCGGCGTTGAATGCCCGTCTTTTGAAAACGTTTGTGCATCTAAAAAAGAATATGCTAAATCATGCCGTATTCAACAGGATGAGCAGGATCATATAAGAGGAAGAGTTGTTAAACAGCGCCACGGCAAGCTTATGGTAGTCCAAAACCAACCTATGCCTCCGCTTACTCAAAAAGAACTTGACTGGGTATACAGTCTGCCTTATATGAGAGCGTATCATCCTTCTTATGAAAAACTCGGCGGCGTTCCCGGTATTGAGGAAGTTCGTTTTTCAATTACTCACAACAGGGGATGCTTCGGAGCGTGCAATTTCTGCTCAATAGCGTTTCATCAGGGCAGATATGTAACAACCAGAAGTAAAAAGAGCATTCTTGCCGAGGCGGAGAAAATAATCAATATGCCCGGTTTTAAAGGATATATACACGATGTGGGCGGCCCTACGGCGAACTTCAGAAGACCTAGCTGCGATCTTCAGGAAGAGCATGGGCTTTGCAAAGGCAAAAAATGCCTTGCACCTAAGCCGTGCCCAAATCTTTCGGTGGACCACTCTGAGTATCTGGATATTTTGCGTTCGCTCAGACAGCTTCCCGGTGTAAAAAAAGTCTTTATCCGCTCAGGAATACGCTACGATTATCTTTTGTGTGATAACGACGATACATTTTTCAAAGAACTTGTTGAGCATCATGTCAGCGGCCAGCTAAAGGTGGCTCCTGAGCACTGTTCGGCGGCAGTTCTTGACAAAATGGGAAAACCGCATATTGAAGCATATATTAAGTTTTCAAAACAGTATTTTTCATATACGGGAGAAATAAATAAAGAGCAGTATCTTGTGCCTTATTTGATGAGTTCTCATCCGGGTTCTACACTCAAAGATGCAGTTGAACTTGCGGTATTTCTTAAAAAGCATCATATAAGACCGGAACAAGTCCAGGACTTTTATCCCACGCCCGGAACGATATCAACGTGTATGTTTTATACGGGACTTGACCCGTATGCTATGGAAGAAGTTTACGTTGCTCGCACTCCCCACGAAAAAGCGCTTCAGCGCGCACTTTTGCAGTACTACCTGCCTAAAAACAGAGCGCTTTGCAAAGAGGCTTTGCTGAAAGCCCGCAGAGGCGACTTGATTGGAAACGGACACGATTGCCTTATTCCCGCTGATACAGCGAATATGGCTAACAGGGGACGCAGACCGCAGAAATACAGCGGTAATAAAAGGAAGAGAAGAAATGAAAAGCGATAAAGGACAGAGCCTTGTTTTGCTGGGCATAGGCTTAATATTAATTGCTTGTGTCTGCGTTTACATTGCGCTATCTCAGCCGAAGATATCGTCAGGCGTTTTGATTGAAAATTCTACCACTGTATCGACTGCGGCGGCTGCCGGTGCTGATAGCGCAAAATCGGTGGTAACGACTGCTGTAAATTCAACTTCTCCGTCAGAAACGACTGCTCAGCAAACGCAGGTTTCTTATCCCGTTAACCTTAATACAGCAACTGCCGAAGAACTTATGAGCGTTGACGGCATAGGTGAGCAAAGAGCAGCTTCCATTATTTCTTACAGAGAATATCTCGGCGGTTTTACTTCTGTTGAACAACTTAAAGATATCAGCGGTTTCGGAGACGCTATTTATGAAAAGGTCGCTCCGTACTTTACAGTATGAAAGAATATTTTACTAAGCCTTTTGAGAAGGCTCTTTGCTGGTTCTTTCCACGGCGCTGTGCTATTTGCGGCAGGGTAGTGGCGCTGGACGAAGATCTTTGCGAAGAATGCAGAAATTTGAAACGTATAGAACCTCCAAGATGTTTGCAGTGCGGTCGAGCTAAAACTGACTGTATTTGTAAAGGTGCTAAGAGGGAGTACGACGGAATAACCGCACCGTTTTATTATAAGGATATTCTCGTAACCGCTGTTCATAATTTCAAATTTCACGAACAGCCGTTATTGGCAAGAAAAATGGGCGAGGAAATGGCCTTATCTGTAAAAGAGACTTTTTCAGATGTCTCATTTGACGTTATAACTTGTGTTCCGCTGAGTAAACGCAGAAAGAACGACAGAGGTTATAATCAGGCTGAACTGCTGGCTCGGTCCGTATCAAAAAATCTCGGAATTCCGTATTCCGAATTACTGCGTAAAGTAGTAAATAACAAAGTACAGCATAAGGAAAATGCAAGAGTAAGAAAAATCAATGTTTACGGTGTTTATGACCTTATAGACGGCGTTGATGTAAACGGCAAAACCGTATTGCTTGTAGACGATGTCAAAACTACCGGATCAACACTTAATGAGTGCGCCAAGATGCTGAAAATGCACGGCGCTGAAAAAGTATTTGTGGTAACGTTTGTGATTGTTTGACGAAAGTAGAATTAAAGTAAAAAAAGGAACGAGCTGATTTCAGTTCGTTCCTTTTTTATGTCAAATTATAGTGAATTTAATTAATTATAAAATTATTAATTTTATTGAAATCATCTTTATAGTTATTAAATATAGCAATATATTGATTTTGAGAACATGAGCAGAATAATATCACAAAAAATAAAGTAATAAAAACAATAGGAACTTTTTTCAAAACAATCACCTCAACAATCAATGAACTGACCATTTAATTCTAATTTTCGTGCACTAAATTATTATTAAATACCTTTTATTTCAAAATAATCTTCTCCATATATCCACAAGTGAAAGGAAAGAAATCGTATTTTATGGTATAAACAGGCGTGAAACCAAACTTCATGTACCATTCCTTTAACTTTTTATTTTCTTCAACGATACTGATTGCAATCTTATCAGCTTTTAATGAATGTGCAATTTCAAAACAATGCTCGAGTAATTTCTTTCCTATTCCTTTTTGCCTATACTCTAGTAAAACACAAAGGTTATTAAGTTCACAAACATTATCGTTAATTTCGATAGCATAAAAGCCTACTATTTTCTCAGCATCAAAATATGCAAACATTTTTCTGCCGTTGTCATATTGCTCTGTTAATTTTTCTTCTGTTGTAGCAAAAGCAACATATCTCGGAGCATTATCTTCTGTGATATTAAATTCATTTGCAACAGTTTTAAAGCTTTCTCTGATAACTTTCGAGCATTCGCCTAAATCATTTTCTGAAATTTCTTTAATCATTGTTCAATCCCACTTGTTACTGTTTAAAATCCAAACATCCATTTCACTTTTGCTTGGCTTTTCGAATTTGGACAACAGTTTATCCATTAAACCTTGGTCTAAATAAAAGTCTGAACCACCGTTTCCGTCTTGAAATTTATTATTTCGCTTGTAAATTAACTGATGCCATCTCTCATTATCAATATCAATATAATGCCACTCGACATCAATACCTTGTTTAGAGAAATAATCAGTAATTTCACGGCGCTCTTGTTTAGTCCAAAAGCCCCAGTCTAAAATAACATTACAACCTGCTTTGACAATTTCAACAGCCTTCTTAGCAAGATAATTATTTACTCTTTTTGCAAAAATGTTGTAAAATTCACCCTGCTCATTATTTATTAAATCAAAAGTTGCTTCGTCTGTTGATAATATAACAGCATTAATTTTTTCTTTAAGTTGTTTAGAATAGTAGGATTTTCCACTGCAAATCTTACCGCAAACTGCAATTACTTTAGCCATAAATACATCCTGTTAACTATTTCAAATAATTATTTTTAATAAGCCAGTCTAATATTACTTTTGCTCTGCTTTCGAGAGTTGGCAACTCTCTTTTGCATGTTTTAAAAAATTCAAGTTCATTAATATTATTTTCACTCGTAATAGTTCTGCATCGTTGTTCTATACATTTGCTTTCATCAACTAAGGTTGAACCAATATCAAAAAATAACCATTTAATGTTATTCGTAACTACTCCTACTAAATAAATTTGTTGCGTAATTCAATGTACACATATCATTTAGATTTTGACAAAAGCCACTCCAACCACTTTTCTTTTCTGAAAAATCTGCCAACCATTGAATGACCGTGTTTGTCCTAGCGTGTATATTTAACATCTGCCCCTAGCATTTTCAGTTTTTCATAGCAATAATCATCACTAATTATACTTACTACTTTGTCATTACTTGAATGTGCAAGCCAAATTGGAATATGACTGATTTTATTAAAATCAACGGCATCATAGTTAAATACCCATCCCATACCTTCAACCGCAGCAGTAAAAAGTTCAGGATGATTTAACATTGCTTTCCAAGTACACATTGCTCCGTTAGATATACCGTAAATATATATCTTATTTGAATCAATTTCATACTTACTAACAAGTTCATTAATGAGAACTGCCAAATTATCTACATAAATACTTATACTTTCATTCTTGATATCGCTTTTAGGAACAAAACGCTGAGGGATTAGCATATTTAAATCTTTCTCAACTACTTTTATGCCGTTTGCTGTCCAAAAGAATTCAAACAACGGTTTAAAGTTATCTCCTCCGATTGTTCCTGCACCGCCGCAATATACAATTAGAGGTTTCTTACTCATTTTTGATTTTCTAAATCTATATGGAATTACAAATTTTTGTTCTTTATTTACATAATAATATTTCTTGAAACTACTTAATGTAAATCCACCACTTCTAATCAAACCATTTGAGTTGTTTATAATATTTGTATTTTTGGCTTTTAGTTTTTCTAATTTTTTAGAATTCTTTTCTAATTTATCCCAAATATTATCAACACTCATAGTAGTTTTATGTTTGCTTTTAATTATTTCATTCTCTCTTAGCTCGTACCAACATCCGTCTTCACCGTATACTGAAACAAACTCACTTCCGGTGTAAAAGAATTTTTTTATGTTAGACTTAGCAACAAAATCTTTAAAGTTATTATCATCAACAACAAAAACTCCAGCGTTGCCACACTTATCTGTTTTCACTAAGTATTCACTTAATTCACTAAAATTAATTTCGTGTTCTTCTGCAAAACTATTGTAAAAATAGTAATATTTCATATTGCCACCACTAAACATAAATCAATATAAACCAATATACAATTTGATTATACATTAGAATTATGTGAAACACAATAATATAAAATACCGACAGGGTTTAAAACCCTGTCGGTTGTTTTCATTGTTTATATAATTTGAATAAGATTTTTAAAATCCTGTCTTTGTGACAATTCCTTTAGAAATTGTTCTAAGCGTTCTTTAATCCAATTTACAATATATGAGCAAACACTGCAACTCATACCTAAATTTGTTTTCTTATCGAATTTTATACCGTTTAAATTTTTAGATTTAAGTACAGTAACTTCTTCATATGAATCTAATTTATTGGCAAGTTCTAAAGCCTTATTAAAACTTGCAATTGCATTATCATAGTCATTTTTTAATGAATAGAAATATCCAATATTCAGATAGTTGTTCAAAACATTCTGCCACTGTCTACCATAATTATCATCATAAAACATATCAAATATTGAATTCATTTTCTTAGCAAGTTTTATGTTATAGTCTATATAATTATCTTGTTCATTTATACCGCTGTTGACAACAGAATAATCCCATACAAAGCTGTTGGTAATTATAATGTTTAGAAGTCCTAAAATTTCTTCAAGGGCTTCCTTGCAATTGTCATAATGCTTTGGATGATGTTCATTATAGAGATAGCAGGTTACGAAATCTTTTCCGTCTCTCATATATGGCATGGATGAAAGCACATTTTCAATATCGTGGTAAGTTATACCCTATCTTTTTCTTTTGCCATATTCATATAATGCTGAACTATGTGCCTTTTTGCGCATATCCTTACATCATCGTCCGTACAGTTGTTTATTATATTTTCGTAAATTGATTGAATAACAGAATCACTTTCATATTTATCTTCAAAATGAATATGATAAGACATATATCTTAAGAGAACTCGGTAATCATTAGGAAATTTATCTTTTAACAAAGATATTAAATTCCATCTTTCGTCTTTATTTGCAGGTAAGTTATCATAAATGGATAATTGCTCTTTGATTTCTCTTTCTTTCTTTCTCTTCTCTGTTTACACCAAGCAAATCTTCAAGCGTTACAGAAAAGAACTCTGCAATTTCAGGCAACATAGTTATATCAGGATAGCTGTCGTTTCTCTCCCACTTGCTGACAGCCTGAAAGGAAACGCCTAAGTAATTAGCAAAAGCCTCTTGCTTTTCTTAAATATTTCAGATTTTCACCTAAATAGATTGTCATACAAACACCCCATTAAAATTATTTAACAGCTGTTACAACTTAATGATAACCTTAATGAAACGCAAATACAATAATCTATTATTAGAATAGTTTTCTACTTATGGTTGAAAATAAATATCAAACAATGAAATATTTTGAACAAAAAATTTGTTATTATATGTCCGTACTTGTATGTGCAACTAAATTAAAAGTATAAAATAAAAAGAGCCGTCAAAACGGCTCTTTCTGTTTTGGTGCGGGTAACAGGACTTGAACCTGCACGGTCGCCCACAAGATCCTAAATCTTGCGTGTCTGCCAATTCCACCATACCCGCGAGACAACTTATTTTATCATTATTTATCTGCTAATGCAAGAACAAAAAATAAAAAAATAAAAGCGGGGCAAAAGCTCCGCTTCAATCCGCCCAGCCGCCGAATGATGAGAATAACCTGCAGTTAAAGCAGGTGGGTAAACGCCGCAGGGTTTTGTGCTTCCAACGTCCCGATTAGGGGAGGCCTGCATACCCGCCGTGCGAGCAGTAAACCCTATTTAAAAATTGTTCGGGTTATTAAATCATTCGGTTGTCGAGAAGGGCAGAAAGTTAAAACCTTTTTCTATTGTTACTGCTCCGGTTCAAAATATTCTACGTCAAATTTTTCCTCAACCATTGCCATAAGAATATCGGAAGCCTGTTCAAATTCAACTTCATCCTCGATTTCGGCGAGGTATTCTTCGCCGTCCTCTTCAAGCACTTTAAGAATTATTACTTCATTATCAGCTTCAACGATTTCTTCAGCATCGTCATGATATTCGGTAATTGCAACGTAAACGTTGTCGTCCGTTTCATATCTTTCAAGAAGTTCAAAAACGATTTCGTTTCCGTCTTCGTCTGTAACAGAAATAAGATCCGGTTCGTAGAATTCTTCGTTATCCATCTTGTTCACGCCTTTCGTTTTTATAGATTATACTATTTTTGCAGTAAAACGTCAATAGAAATTAGCAGCTGTTAAAAACTTACAAACAAATCATAAAAATGTTGAAAAAAACTATTGACAAATTACAATTTGTGTGCTAATATAAGGTTGAACATAAGGGAAGGGTCTTAGGAAGTAGTTAAGACGTTATGTTCAATATAAATAAGGAGGGCGTGTCCGATGGATAGTGAACCTGTTCAGATGACCGCCTGTGCAGTTATTCAATAAAGATAACGGAAAAATGTACCGACAGCATGCAAAACGGAATTGCATGACGGATACAAGCTTAAGTAAGCGAAATAATTAGTTATTAAGCAGGGTTGGATAAACGGCAGGCGTGAAACAACTAAATAATAAAGATATATATCGATTATTTGCCTGCGGATAATCTGAAACGTTAAGTTTCATAGAGAGAATATCGATAATCCTTGACCAGTTAGTCAAGGCACTAAATAAAAAACAAGGTGAATCCAATGTACTAATTAGTGATCAGGAAGATCAATTTAGTATGGTTTGATACCGAAAATTGAGGGTATCAAAAATAAGAAAATTGAGGTTTGGTCCAATGTTCTAATCTAGTTTTACTGATAAAACGCCAAAGTTTGGTCCAATAGCGAAACGAGTTTTACTAATAAAACGACACGAGGTTTGGTCCAATGTACTAATTAGTATTCAAATTGAATAAAACTAATGCGCTCCGGGTACCGAAAAGTATCCGGAGTTGTTTCGCTTTGCTAAAATTTTTGTAATTTTATATATCAAGTTTTATAGATGATTATAATTTTAGTTAATAATATTAGTGTGCTTGACAATTTTCGGTTCTTTTGCTACTATAATATCAATATTTATAACGGCTGTGAACGGGAGGAGTATCACGTCGCATCTTTTAGAGAGTCTGTGGTTGGTGAAAACAGACAGGCTGTTGCGTGAGAAGGTAGCCCTGGAGCCGATGCGGTGAAATCAGTAGCCGTGTCCGTTTGCTGCGTTAAAGCTTTGAGTGGCACTTTTTGTGCAATTTGAGTGGTACCGCGGAATTACTTTCGCCTCATACTGAGGCGGAAGTTTTTTTATTTTATTTGATATTAGGACAATAAGGTTCTGAATTGCGGTAAGCATTTGAATTCTTATTTTGTATTTTCTGGAAGGAGAGTAATTATGGCAAAAGAACTTGCAAAACAGTACGATCCTAAAGAGGTAGAGGATCGCACATATAAGTTTTGGTGTGATAAACATTATTTTCACGCCGATGCTAAATCTGATAAAAAACCTTATACAATAGTTATCCCGCCCCCGAACATTACGGGCCAGCTCCACATGGGTCATGCGCTTGATAACACACTTCAGGATATTCTTATTCGCTGGCGCAGAATGCAGGGTTACGAAGCTCTTTGGCTTCCCGGAACAGACCATGCTTCCATTGCTACTGAGGCAAAAATCGTTGAAGCAATGAAAAAAGAAGGACTGACCAAGGAAGATATAGGCAGAGAAAAGTTTCTTGAGCGCGCCTGGGACTGGAAAAAGCAGTACGGCGGCAGAATTATTGAACAGCTTAAGAAAATGGGCTCTTCCTGCGACTGGGACAGAGAACGCTTTACTCTTGATGAAGGCTGTAGCAAAGCAGTAAAAGAAGTTTTCTGCAATCTTTACGAAAAGGGACTTATTTACCGCGGCGAAAGAATAATCAACTGGTGCCCCAATTGTCTGACTTCTATTTCAGACGCGGAAGTTGAATATGAGGATCAGGCAGGTCATTTCTGGCATCTTCGCTATCCCTTTAAGGATGGCAGTGGATATCTTGAACTTGCAACTACAAGACCTGAAACGCTTTTCGGCGATACTGCTGTAGCAGTTAATCCCAACGATGAAAGATATAAAGACCTTGTTGGCAAGACTCTTATTCTTCCTATCGTTCACCGCGAAATTCCCGTTATTGCTGATGACTATGTTGATATTGAGTTTGGTACAGGCGTTGTAAAAATTACACCTGCTCATGACCCCAATGACTTTGAAGTTGGTCTTCGCCATAATCTTGAAGTTATCAACGTTCTTACTCCTGACGCAAAAATTACCGATGATTATCCGAAGTATGCTGGCATGGACCGCTATGAGGCGAGAGAGGCAATCGTTAAAGATCTTGAAGCTGAAGGCGCTCTTGTTGAAATCGAGGATTACAGTCATAACGTAGGCACATGCTATCGCTGCGGCACTACTGTTGAGCCCCGTGTTTCTAAGCAGTGGTTCGTTAAGATGAAGCCTCTGGCAGGACCTGCAATTGACGCCGTAAAGAACGGCGAAACAAAATTTGTTCCTCAGCGTTTTGAAAAGGTATATTTCCACTGGCTCGAAAATATCCGTGACTGGTGTATTTCCCGTCAGCTCTGGTGGGGCCACAGAATTCCTGCTTGGTATTGTCAGGACTGCGGAGAGATTACAGTTTCAAGAGAAACACCCGATTGCTGTTGTAAGTGCGGCAGTAAAAATATTCAGCAGGATCCTGATACGCTGGATACCTGGTTTTCATCTGCTCTTTGGCCTTTTTCAACAATGGGCTGGCCGGATGATACTGAAGACCTGAGACGTTTTTACCCCACAAACACTCTTGTAACAGGTTACGATATTATTCCGTTCTGGGTAATGAGAATGATGTTCTCCGGAATTGAGCAGACAGGTAAAGTTCCGTTCGATACCGTTCTTATTCATGGCCTTGTTCGTGACGCTCAGGGCAGAAAGATGAGCAAATCTCTCGGAAACGGCATCGATCCGCTTCTTATTATTGACGAATACGGCGCAGACGCGCTTCGCTTTACACTTGCAACAGGTAACGCGCCAGGCAACGATATGCGTTTTTCAGATGATAAGGTTAAAGCGTCCCGTAACTTTGCAAATAAGCTTTGGAACGCGGCACGTTTTGTTCTTATGTATCTGGGCGATGATTATAAATACAACGGCCTTCCCGAAGATCTTGCGGTAGAGGACAAATGGATACTTTCCAAGGTAAATACACTTGCCGCCGAAGTAACTGAAAATCTTGAAAAGTTTGAACTTGGAATTGCCGTTCAGAAGCTTTACGATTTTATTTGGGATGTATTCTGCGACTGGTACATTGAAATTTCAAAAATCAGACTTCAGTCAGGTGAGGGCGCTGATACTGCCAAGGCTGTACTTGTTTACGTTCTTACAGATATTCTTAAACTTCTTCATCCCTTCATGCCGTTTATAACCGAGGAAATTTATCAGGCTATTCCTCATGAAGGCGACTCAATCATGGTTTCTAAGTGGGTTGAGTATGACGAAAAACTTTTTTTTGCTGAAGAAGAAGCGGAAATGGAAAAGATTATGACCGCTATCAGAGCGATAAGAAACAGACGTTCAGAGATGAACATTCCGCCCAGCAAAAAGTCTGCTGTATATGTTGAGACATCGCTTACTGACGTTTTCAGTGCTGGTAAGGAATTTATTGTCCGTCTTGCATACGCTAATGACGTTCAGGTTGCTGAGAATATTAAACCTGAAGGTAACACGGTAACTATTGTTACTGATGATGCGAAAATTTATATTCCGCTTGGAGATCTTATTGATTTTGAAGCGGAAGCAAAGCGGCTTAATAAAGAACTTGCGGCGGCTGAAGACAAACTTGCCTTTATAAACAAGAAGCTCAGCAATCCTGGCTTTGTAAATAAGGCTCCCGAAAAGGTTGTTCAGCAGAACAGAGATGACGCCGCAAAACTTGAGGAAAAGATTTCAAATCTTAAAGCCTCTATTGAATCACTGGGCAAATAATATGAATTACGAAGAAGCATTAGAGTTTATAGAAAACAAAAAAAGCCTCGGTATTAAACCGGGGCTTTCCCGTATTAAAGATGCTCTTAGACATTTCGGAAATGTTCAAAACAGACTTAGGGTTATCCACGTCGCCGGAACCAACGGCAAGGGGACTGTTTGTTATTCGGTTGCCGAAACACTGCGGAAATACGGTGCAAAGGTAGGGCTTTTCATATCACCTTGGGTTGACGATTACAGAGAGCAAATCCAAATCAACGGAAATTATATTCCCCGAGATGTATTTGCAGCTTATGTTACCGAATTGAAGTCTTTTGATTTAACTGAGTTTGAACTTGTGACTGTCATAATGTATCGTTATTTTTATGACAGTCAAGTGGACTACGCAGTGGTTGAGTGCGGAATGGGCGGCAGTGGAGACGCTACCAACGTTATAGAAAAACCGCTCGTTGCTGTAATCACTTCTGTGTCGCTGGATCATACGGCTTTTCTCGGCGATACCGTGGAAAAAATCGCCAATGAAAAAAGCGGGATTATAAAAAAAGGCTGTACGACGGTTCTTTATCCTGATATTGCCGCATATGATGTGTTTAGCCGCAGATGCAGACTTGAAAACAGCAAACTCATTATGGCAAAGAAGTTTTCAAATTATCTTGAAAATGATTACTCGGTTGCCCAATGTGTTGTTAACGCTCTGGGAATTGAAGATGAAATTTCTACCGTTTCACCACCTGCAAGGTGTGAAATGATAGTCGATGATATTATGCTGGACGGTTCTCATAATCCCGACGGCGCCGCGGCTCTTAATTTTCGCCTGCCGAAAGACAGAAATATCACGGCAGTAATCGCAATGATGAAAGATAAAGACGCAGAAAAATATCTTTCTGTCATAGCCGCCAGATGTCACAGGATAATTGCAACAACGCTTAAAGACAATCCGCGCGCTATGAGCGCCGAAAAACTTGCAGAGATTGCGGGGCGTTACTGTGCAGACGTTGATGTGGTGGAAAACCCTCATGATGCCGTAAAAAAAAGCGCAGAAATCCGCAAAAACGACTTTCTTTTAATCTGCGGTTCTTTCTATCTCGCAAGAGAAATACGAAAAGATATTTAGCGTACAAAATACGTCAAATTACGCAATACCAATCTGTTACCATTATTAGGCAGATTGGTATTTTTTTATGGAGTGATTACTATGAACGTAACCCTGGAGAACAGCGGTAGCCTGTTAATTGCCTATCTGGCAGGGGAAATTGACCACCATTCGGCGGCAGCGCTTCGCAGTCAGATAGATGCGGGAATACAGGACAAGCAGCCTACCCATCTGATTCTCGATTTTAAAAACGTAACCTTTATGGACTCCAGCGGAATAGGTCTTGTTATGGGCAGATACCGCCTTATGCAGAACTGCCGCGGGTCTGTTGAAATAAAAAATGTTAATGCCCGTACTAAAAAGATAATGGAATTGGCGGGACTAGGGAGAATAGCGACTATTAAGGAGACAGACAATGAAAAAAACTAATGAATTCAGACTTACGATTGACAGTAAAAGTATCAACGAAGGCTTTGCCCGTGTTGCGGTTTCCGCCTTTGTTGCGGCACTTGACCCAACCCTTGAGGAACTTGCCGATTTGAAAACGGCGGTTTCCGAAGCGGTGACAAATGCAATAGTTCACGGCTACCGCGATACCTGCGGAAAGATATACATAACGACAACTATTTATGATACGTCGACTGTAAAAATAACAATAAGAGATAAAGGCTGCGGAATAGAAAATGTATCCGAAGCAATGACGCCGCTCTTTACAACGGGAGAAGGCGAACGCGCAGGTCTCGGCTTTACCGTAATGGAAAGTTTCTGCGATAAAGTTCGCGTGCGCTCGTCGCTTGGAAAAGGGACAAGCGTTACTCTTATCAAGAAAATTGAAGGAAAATCTAAATGGTAACTTCTGAACGCGAAAAAATGATTGAAGAAAATATCGGACTTGTTCACGCCGTGGCGAACCGTTTTAAAGGCAGGGGAGCAGAGTATGACGATTTGTTCCAGTCCGGATGCATAGGCCTTATAAAGGCTGTAGATCATTTTGATTCGTCCAGAGGTTTTGCTTTTTCCACTTACGCCGTGCCGGTGATAATGGGTGAAATTAAGCGTATTTTCCGAGACGGCGGAGCCGTAAAAGTGGGCAGAGCACTTAAGGAAAAATCAATGCAGGCTCAGGCTTTGCGGGAACGTTTTATGAAAAAGGAAATGAGAGAACCGACGGTTTCTGAAATGGCAGAGATGCTGGGTTGTGATATAAATGAAACAGCGGAAATATTGAATGTAATAAATCCCACTGTTTCCCTTAATTCATGCGGCGAGGACGGCGAAGAAACATTTGATATCCCAGTAGACGACAGCGACAGACTGTTTGACCGACTTTCTGTTCTCCAGCTTATTGGCAGTCTTTCAGACAGCGAAAGGATGCTTGTTGATTTGAGATATTATAAAGGCCTTACGCAAAGTAAAACCGCTCAAATAATGGGCATATCCCAGGTTCAGGTTTCCAGAAAAGAAAAGTCGGTGCTGGAAAAAATGCGGCAAAAAATGAACACTTAGCCCTGAGGGGTCGGCAACACAAAAGTAACTGCAATTTTAAAAATTTAATTGATTATTTTGCTCCTACATTGTAAAATAAAATAAAAAAACTACGGAGCAAATTATGTGTGAATACAGAGAAAATGTAAAGAAGAATTTCGGGTTTGGCTGTATGCGTCTGCCTTTGCTTGAGGATGAGTCCGTTGACAAAGAGCAGTTTTGCGAAATGATAGACACGTTTATGGAAAACGGTTTTAATTATTTCGATACTGCCCACGGCTATTTAAGCGGCAAAAGCGAGACTGCAATAAGAGACTGTCTTGTCAGCCGCTATCCCCGGGATTCTTTTATTTTGACTGATAAATTGTCTGAGGGATTTTTCCAGAAGGAAGAAGATATTATACCGTTTTTTGAAAGCCAGCTTGAGGCCTGCGGTGTAAACTATTTTGACTATTATCTTATGCACGCAATGAACGCTGAGTTTTATCCCAAATATACAAAGTGCCGTGCGTTTGAATTAGCAAAGGAACTAAAAGCTCAGGGCAGAATACGTCATATCGGAATGTCTTTCCACGATTCTGCTGAAGTTCTTGATATGATACTTTCTGAGCATCCGGAGATTGAAGTAGTTCAGCTTCAATTTAATTATGTTGATTACGATTCCCCTGAAATACAAAGTAAACTTTGTTATGATGTATGCGTTAAACATAAGAAACCTGTAATTGTTATGGAGCCGGTAAAAGGCGGAGTTCTTGTTAATCTTCCTCCTTCAGCCCAGAGAATTATTGATGCGTTTAACGGCGGCAGTAACGCTTCCTATGCTATTCGTTTCTGTGCTTCGTTTGACCAGGTGTTCATGGTGCTCAGCGGTATGAGTGATATGGCTCAGATGAACGATAATATGTCATATATGAGAGATTTTGAACCACTCAGCGAGAATGAATTTGACGCAGTTGAAAAGATATGCGAAATCATCAGCAGTGATGAAAAAATCGGCTGTACTGCATGCCGTTACTGTGTTGACGGCTGTCCGAAAAACATTCCAATTCCCGATCTTTTTGCTTGTTATAATGAGAGAAAAAAATATACTGATAAAAACCGTAAAAAGGACTACGACACCGCTGTAAACGGCAGGGGTAAAGCTTCAGACTGCATTAAATGCGGAAAATGTGAGTATGTTTGTCCTCAACACCTTAAAATAAGAGATCTACTGGTTGAGGTCGCCGAATGGTTTGAGTCCTAATTATTATTGATACTGTTTAAAGAGGAGAAAAAATATGAGCAATAATGCTGTTAAAACAATAAATAATAAGCCTTTGTCTGTAAAGGCGAGAACTTTGGCTTTGGTTACTGCCGTTGTTGCGGCAGTCGCTCTTCCTCAGTTCTTCCATGCGCTTGGCGCTGTTTCAGGCCTTGGAACAGCTCTCGGAGAATGTTTTTTGCCTATGCACCTGCCTGTTATACTGGTCGGCTTTATTGCGGGACCGGCAGTCGGCGCTGTTGCAGGTCTTTTGGCTCCGGTGATAAGCTTTGCGCTTTCGGGAATGCCAGCCGCCGTTGTTCTTCCGTTTATGATGGCAGAACTTTGTTTTTACGGATTGGCTTCCGGCTTTTTGTCAAAAGTAAAAATGCCGGTGATTTTCAAAGTACTTCTGGTCCAGGTTATCGGCAGATTAGCGCGTCTTGCCGCTGTATTTACAGCTGTTACTGTTTTTGATAACACAGGAGTTACAGTTTCATCTGTCTGGAATGCTGTTCTTACAGGTCTTCCGGGTATAATCTTACAGCTTGTACTAATTCCTCTTCTTGTGTTTTGGTGGCAAAACAGGAGGAAAAATGACTGATTTGGAAAAAGCAGTAGAACTGCTCAGCAACGGTTCTGCAACTTGCGCAGTTTGCAAAGATGATAATGTTTATTCATCTGATAAAAGGGGAGTAGCACCGTTGCTTAATTGGCTTGATGAAGGTGTCGATTTTTCAGGCGCTTCTGCCGCTGATAAGGTTGTCGGCAATGCCGCGGCTTATCTTTACGCTTTGCTTAAAGTAAAAAATATTTACGCGTTGATAATCAGTAAGCCTGCTTTGTCAACGCTTGAAAATTACGGTATATCTGTCACGTATGATAAACTTGTTAAAGCAATAGTCAACAGAACTAAGGACGGATTTTGCCCAATGGAGCAGGCGGTTTTTGGAGCGTCAACGCCTGAGGAAGCGTTATCTCTGATACGCGAAAAGCTTAAACTTTTGGCGGCTGGAGATAATAATTGACAATTAGTCTATTTTTTTGTATAGTATAGATACTATACTTTTTTATCATTAGGAGGAATTATTTTTGGACATACCGATAGGGTGGCAACTTTTTATTCAGGTGGTACTCATTGCTGTTAACGCTGTTTTTGCCAGTGCTGAAATAGCAATCGTTTCGATGAACGATATTAAACTGGAAAAATTGGCAGAGGAGGGCAACAAGCGCGCTAAAAGGCTTTTAAAACTGACCTCAAAACCTGCGGGATTTTTGGCTACCATTCAGATTGCAATTACCTTAGCAGGATTTTTAGGCAGTGCGTTTGCCGCGGACAATTTTTCCGATCTCCTTGTTCAGCGCCTTATTGATATGGGCGTGAGCATTAAAGTTTCCACACTCGATACGATTTCCGTTATTCTTATTACACTTTTGCTTTCTTATCTTACTCTTGTTTTCGGCGAGTTGGTGCCAAAGCGTGTTGCTATGAAGAAGCCCCAGCAGATTGCTCTTGGCCTCTCAGGCTTAATTTATGTTATTTCAAAGCTTTGCGCTCCGATTGTTTGGCTTCTTACTTTGTCTACAAACGTAACTCTCCGCTTAATGCGCATTGACCCCAATGCTAACGAAGAAGAGGTTTCTGAGGAAGAGATAAGAATGCTTGTTGACGTCGGAAGCCAGAAGGGTATTATTGACAAAAACGAGCAGAAGCTTATCGTTAATGTATTTGAGTTTGACGATAAGGATGCAGGCGAGTTTTCAACTCACAGAAAAGATATTATTGCAATCAATATTGCAGATGATGTTGACAAGTGGGAGAAAATAATCTCGGAAAGCACCCACAGTCTCTATCCGGTATATAAAGATTCCATAGACAATGTTGTTGCTGTTCTTGATTCAAAGAAATTCTTCAGAATTAAGGATAAATCTCGCGCGACTGTTCAGAAAAATGCGTTCATCCAGCCTGTTTACGTTCCTGAAAACATGAAGATTGATGTGCTGTTTGATCTTATGCAAAAGAGCCATAATCATTTTGCCGTGGTGCTTGATGAATACGGCGGAACGGTTGGAATTATTACGATGAACGATCTTCTTGAACAGTTGGTGGGCGATTTGGATAACGAAGAGGAACTGCCTAATGCAGAACCTGATATTGTATCGCTGTCTGATAATTCCTGGAAAATAAAGGGCAGTGTTTCCCTTGATGAAGTGGAAGAACTGACAAGGCTTCATCTTCCAGTTGATACTTATGAAACCCTCAGCGGCTATATTTTCGGAATATACTGCACAATACCGAAGGACGGAACAAAATTCACCGTAGAAACAGAAGACCTGGAAATCCAGGTTTTGGACGTTCGCAATCATACCGTGTCTTCGTGTATTGTTACAAAGAAAAATAAAAGCGAAGAATAATTTATAAAAGCACTGTTCATTTTGGGCGCTATAAAAAAGATTAAAATCGAGGCAGAGTTGAAACTCCGCCTCGATTTTCTCTTTGCTTTAATTCTAATTGTTTAAACAACAATGCCTTTTGCGGCAATCGCAAGAGCATATGTGCTGGTACTACTTATTTTGCTTGATGGCAGCCATAATTTTTTCTCATGTCAAAGAATAACTGAATAAGACTTTTATGGTATGGAATAAATATGCCGTTATCGATTTTTTGAAGTATTTCATCTAATGTTGCCCATTCGACTTTTTGCACTTCTTCATACTGTAAAACCAGATCTTTAATATCGATTTCTCTTTCAATTAAGTAAACATCATCAAAACCGGTATCGAAATTTATTGTTAAATGGGGCTGAATGTTTTGAAGATCGATTTTTAATCCTATTTCTTCAAATATTTCCCTTTCAATTGCTGTCTGACTTGTTTCTCCTGATACTGCGCTTCCTCCAATAGTTATATCCCACATATTTGGCCAACCGGATTTAAACGGCTGTCTCTGCTGAATTAACATTTCACCTTTTAGAATGTAAAAAGATTATAATTACTTAAAAGATTTTCTGAATATTTCTGCGCATTCTTCATTTGTCATAGGAGCCGGATCGCTTTCAAAGAGGCCGCCCATGGTGGTTCTGGCATTTTCTGCAAGTGTTTCAACTTCATCTTCAGAAATTCCGTAATCAGACATTTTAAGTTCGTCTACTCCGCATGCTTTCTGAATGTTTTCAAGCGCTGTTATGAAATCTTCTGCTTTTTCCGCGTCGGCCATTCCGAGAGTTTTTGCCATATCAACAAAGCGCTCGTCGCAAACGTGCTTTTCAATAAAGAATTTGTAGTATTCTTTTGAAATCATAATAAGACCAGCGCCGTGAGGAAGCTCCTGGTGATAAGCGCTCATTGCGTGTTCCATGGAATGTTCACTGGTGCATGAGCTGAGCGTCATTACAACACCCGAAAGCGTGTTTGCGAAGGCCATATGCTCTCTGGCTTCCATATCGCTTCCGTCTTTTACTGCACGCGCAAGGTATTTTCCGATGTTTTTAATTGAAGTAATAGCGTACATATCGCTTATGAGGCTGGCTTTGTTTGCAATGTAGCATTCGGTGCTGTGGAACAGTGCGTCAAAGCCCTGATAAGCAGTAAATTTAGGCGGAACGCTTTTCATAAGTTCCGGGTCAACAATTGCTATAACCGGGAAAAGTCGGTCGTCTCCGCCGTAGCCGATTTTTTCGTTTGTGACGTCGTTTGTGATTACACCGAATTGGTCAACCTCACTGCCTGTTCCTGCAGTTGTTGTTATCGCAATAATCGGCAGGGGAGCGGCTTTTAATAATTGGCCTTTACCTGTTCCGCCGAAAACGTAATCCCAAAGATCTCCGTCGTTGGTGGCCATTGTTGCAATTGCTTTTGAAGCGTCCATTACTGAACCGCCGCCAAGAGCAACTATAAAGTCGCATCCGTTGTCTTTAGCGGCTTTTGCCCCCTCGTCAATAGTTGATTTAAGAGGGTTAGCCATTATTCCGTCAAATACGGCGTATTCAACGCCTGCTTTTTCAAGCTGTTCCTCAGTTCTGTCAAGAGAACCGTTTTCTTTTGTTGATTTTCCGTTAGAAATTACAATGAGCGCATTTTTTCCGGGCATCTGCTGTTTGTGAAGATTGTTAAGCATACCACATCCGAAAAGAATTCTTGTAGGTACATACATTTGAAAACTCATTTTTTTGTTCCTCCGTTGACTGATTTATTACGCGATGCTATAATGCAATCAGCGTTCATATTGATTATACAACTTAAAGTTAACTTTAAGTCAAGTCTTTTTGTTTATTAAGGAGAAATTATGTTTTTTACAGTTGGTGAAATGGCTAAGAAAATGAATGTTGCACCATCAACATTGAGATATTACGATAAAGAAGGACTGCTTCCGTTTGTTGAGAGAACAGAGGGAGGCATCAGAATGTTCAGCGACACAGACTTTGAATTGCTGGCGGTTATTGAATGTCTTAAAAAAACAGGTATGCCTATAAAAGATATAAAAACGTTTGTTGACTGGTGTATAGAAGGGGATTCAACGATAGAAAAGCGCCTGGAACTGATTGATAAGCGCAGAAAAGCCGTTGAAGAACAAATATCACAGCTTCAGGAAACGCTGGAAATTTTAGATTATAAACATTGGTATTACGAAACGGCAAAAGAAGCGGGAACATGCGCTGTACATGATAATATGAGTGAAAAGGATATTCCTTCAAATCTCCACTGCGCCTCTCTTAAACTTAAAGAAAACATGTAAAAATGCTATTTTCTTGTGCTTGTTTATAATTATATAATAAATAAGAATATTGCAAAAAATAATAATCTATAGTAAAATAAATATAGAAAAATACAGGAGTTATAATTATGGCTAAATATACAATTGGTGTTGATTACGGAACGCTTTCAGGAAGAGCGGTTCTTGTTAATGTTAAGACCGGGGAAGAGGTTGCTTCTTCTGTTTACGAATATCCCCACGGAGTAATGGACAGTGAGCTTCCGTCAGGCAAAAAACTTGGAAAAGACTGGGCTCTTGAGCATCCGATGGACTACCTTGAGGTGCTTTATAATACTATTCCGGCAGTGATAAAAGAGAGCGGCATTTCCGGTGACGACGTTATCGGTATAGGAACTGATTTTACTGCGTGCACAATAGTTGCCTGCAAGAAAGACGGTACTCCGCTTTGTTTTCTTCCTGAATATAAAGACGAACCCCACGCATATGTTAAGCTGTGGAAGCACCATGCGGCTCAGAAATACGCGAATAAACTAAACGAAATCGCAGAAGAGAGAAATGAAAACTGGCTGCTCAATTACGGCGGAAAAATTTCTTCAGAATGGGCAATTCCGAAAATTTGGCAGGTTCTTGATGAAGCACCTGAAATTTATGATGCAACAGACAGATACATTGAAGCCGCAGACTGGATTATTTGGCAGCTTTGCGGCAAAGAGACCAGAAACTCATGTACTGCCGGTTATAAAGAGATTTGGAACAAGAAAAACGGATTTCCTTCAGATGATTTTTTCAAGGCACTTGATCCGCGCCTTGAGCACGTTGTTGATGATAAACTTTCCAGAGATATAACACCCCTTGGCCAGTGTGCAGGTCACCTGACCGAAGAAATGGCTGAAAAACTGGGACTTAATACAAATGTTGCCGTTGCAGTTGGTAATGTTGACGCTCATGTCTGCGTTCCTGCAGTGGGAATTGATGCGCCTGGAAAGATGCTTGCAATCATGGGAACTTCCACTTGCCATATAATGATGGGAGAAGAGGAAAAACAGGTTCCCGGAATGTGCGGCGTTGTTGAGGACGGCGTTATGCCGGGATATTTCGGCTATGAAGCAGGTCAAAGCTGTGTCGGCGACCATTTTGCTTGGTTTATTGATAATTGCCTGCCGAAGGAATATTACGACGAGGCTGAAAAGCAGGGTGTTAATATTCATCGTTTCCTGAGAAATAAAGCAGAGAAACTTGCTCCGGGACAGAGCGGACTGTTGGCGCTCGACTGGTGGAACGGCAACAGGTCTGTTCTTGTTGACGTTGATCTTACAGGCATGATTTTAGGCATGACCCTGCAAACAAAGCCTGAAGAAATTTACAGAGCTTTGATTGAAGCTACTGCATACGGTACAAGAATGATTATTGAAACATTCAGAGAAAGCGGCGTTGCCATAGATGAGTTTTACGCTTCCGGCGGCATCAGCCAGAAAGACCCAATGACAATGCAGATTTATGCTGATGTTATAAATATGCCGATAAAAATTGCCGGTTCTGACCAGGGCCCGGCTCTCGGCTCCGCTATTTTTGCTTCTGTTGCTGCCGGTGCAGAAAACGGCGGATACGACAGCGTTTACGAAGCTGCACGAGTTATGGGAAAAGTTAAAGATAAAATCTATTATCCTGTTGAAGAAAATGTAAAGACTTATGACAAACTGTTCTCAGAATACAGAACTTTACATGATTACTTTGGCAGAGGCGACAACGACGTAATGAAACGTTTGAAAAAAATTGCAAAGGATTGTAACAATGCTTGAAGAATTAAAGACTAAAGTATATGAAGCCAATATGCTTCTTGTTAAATATAATCTGGTTGTTCTTACATGGGGAAATGTCTCCGCTATCGACAGAAGCAAAGGCCTTTTTGTCATAAAGCCGTCCGGTGTTCCATATAGTGAAATGACGGCGGAGGATATGGTTGTTATGGACCTTGAAGGCAACAAGGTTGAGGGCAGCCTAAATCCTTCCTCCGATACTCCTACACATCTTGAGCTATACCGTTCTTTTCCCGAAATCGGCGGAATAACACATACCCACTCTTCATGGGCGTGTGCCTGGGCTCAGGCAGGCAGAGATATACCTGCTTACGGAACAACCCACGCTGATTTTGCATACGGAGCAATACCATGTGCAAGAGGCCTGACAAAGGAAGAAGTTGAAACGGCTTACGAACTTAATACGGGCAAGGTGATAGTGGAAACATTTGAAAAAAGAGGCATAAAGCCGGCTGAATGCCCGGCAGTTCTGGTGGAGCGCCACGGACCGTTTACCTGGGGGAAAGACGCGGAAAAGTCAGTTGAAAACGCTCTTATTCTCGAAGAAGTTGCAAAGATGGCGCTTAGAACCGAGCAGATTGCTTCAGCTCCCGAAAATATCGGAATTGAAGGCTATTTGCTGGATAAACATTATTTACGCAAACATGGAAAAAATGCCTACTACGGGCAAAATAAGTAGATTAAACAATAAAGGAGAGAAGAAAAATGAAAAAGATTATATCAGTCGGTATCAGCGTGTTTATGATTTTTGCAATGCTTTTGTCGGCTGTAAACGTTTTTGCGGCTGACGGCGCTGTAATTACTCCGCTTACAAAATGCACTGTAAGTCTTGAGTATAGCAAAGCCATTTATGACGGCAAATCAAAAACACCCAAAGTTACCGTTAAGAACGGCAGTCAGGTTCTTGCATCGGGAAAAGATTATGCAGTATCTTACTCTTCAAATAAAAGCTGCGGAACTGCGACCGTTCGTGTAACAGGTAAGGGGAATTACTCCGGAACTGTTACAAAAACATTTACTATTGTTCCTAAAAGGGTAACAGGAATGACCTCCGGCAGAACAACAAGTTCAATTTCCCTCAAATGGCCAAAAGTTGCCGGAGCGGCTGTTTATAAAGTATACCAGTCAACATCGCCTAACGGTACATATAAAAAAGTAAAAACAGTTACCAGCCCTAATGTTACAATTTCTAAACTTACGGCAGGTAAGAAGTATTACTTTAGAGTTGTTGCCTGCGGCAAGAAGGACGGCTCATTTGCAGGTCAGTCAAGCACATCCTTCTATACTGCTACTGCACCGAAACGAGTTACGATTAAATCTGTAAGCAAGTCAGGCAGTTCGATGACTGTTAAATGGAATAAAGTTACTTGCTCCGGTTATCAGATCCAGTACAGTACTTATAGTAATTTCTCAAAAAACGTTAAGACGGTTAAAATTTCTTCAGGCTCTACCACTTCAAAAACCATCAAGGGTCTCAGCACAACATCAACATATTATGTTCGTGTTCGCGCTAAAGTAAGCTATTCTCACAAGTCTTACAATGGCTCTTTCAGTGCTTCAAAGAGCACCGGTTATACTCACCTCTATGCTTCTTATTCTTCAAAATATGTAAACAATAAAAACAGAACAACAAACCTTAAGATTGCCAGCAAAGCAATCGACGGTAAAATCATTAGACCCGGCCAGACTTTCTCTTTTAATAAGACAGTCGGTGTTCGTACAGCGGCAAAAGGCTATAAAAAGGCTCCGATATTTGCCGGCAGCGGAACTGTAAACGATGTGGGCGGCGGTATCTGTCAGGTTGCGTCTACAATGTATAACACGGCGCTTCTTGCCAACGTAAAGATAACTGAACGCCACCAGCACAACCAGCGCGTTACTTACGTTCCTCTTGGCAGAGACGCGGCTATTTATTGGAGCGGTAATCAGGATTTCAAGTGGACTAACAATACTAAGTATTCTATTAAAATCAGAATGACTGTAAGCAACGGCGTTATTACTTGTAAGTTCTATACCGTTTCAAATGTAAATCCGAAGAAGGTTAAGCTCAGCGTAAGCAAAAGCGGTAAAAACTTTACCCTGAAGAGAAGCGTTTCAGGCAAGGTTAACTACACAGCAAAATCAAAATATTGATAGAAAAGAAAACGGCAGGCATCAGCCTGCTGTTTTTTTTATGCAAAAAAATCCGACTGCAAAAGCAGTCGGATTTTAATTTATTCAGTGAATAATGCTTAGTGCTTGATGTCGTCCCATTTAACGCCGTTAACGTGGAACAGTTCATCGAAGTCGTAAACGTTGCATTCATCCTTGGTGTGGTTAGGATACCAAACCTGAGCGAAGAACGGGTTTGTCTTGGCAATATTGTCGTAATCCCATTTCTTCTGAGGAATGAAGCATTCGGGGCACCAGTGACCGCCGAGAAGGATAAGAGCAGGGCTTGCTTCAAATTCAGCGCCGCAGTAGCCGCATTTCCATTTAAGCTTTGTAGCCATGTCGCCCTTAACCATTGTTTCGCTGAGGCATTCGCCGCCGCGGAACTTAGCAGCCTGCTTCATGTCTTCAATGTCAAGCTCAGATTCAGGCTTGCTCTCATCATAACCATGGTCAAGTTTATAGTTTTCAGCATCGCTGCTGTCTTTGTTGAACTTAATGATTTCAACGTCTTTCCAATCCTTCGGAATCTTAGCCCAGTCTTCATATGTGCCGTAGTATGCAGAAATTCTAACCTGATTTCTTGTAGCGATCCAGTCAAGAGTACCGAAGTCTTTTGTTTCTGCAATCTTCTTCATGAAGGGCTTTGCACAAGCGGCAACAAGGCTCTTCGGAAGATATCTCGGAATTTTGAAGTAAAATTCAACGTGATCAGCAAGTCTGTTGAAATAGTCCTGAATAGGAAGATTTTCACGGAAGTGAAGGAATTCTTCAAGCTTATCGCCGTCAGCATAGAACTGACCGTGGAAGTTTTTAAGAATGAACCAGTTAGGATCAAAGAGCTTTTCAGGACCTGCAAGACCGAGTGTACCAAGAAGCAGGCACTCGAACTCGTAGTTAGAAATTCTGTATTCCTTACCTGAACCGATGTTGTAGAAGTGATTCCAGAAATCAGAACCAAGGTGACCGGCAGCGTCTTCAGTTACAAGGTTGCACATAAGACGACCGCTGTCTTCAACGGTGCACCATTCAAGAACGCCGTTGATCGGAACGTGGAACATGATCGGGTCCATATTCTTAAGGATGTTGGGATAAAGAATACCGGACTGACGCATTACAACCCAGTTCTTGATACCGCTTTCAACGAAAGTACGCTCAGCTACTGTCTTGGAGATTGCATAATGGTCATAAATTGAAATTTTGATCGGGTCTCCGCAGCGTCCCCAGTGGATCGGATAGTTACGGTCGCCTGTTTCGGCAACAGTGCCTATGTAGCATACTTTGATTTCATCAGCATTGGGCTGAGAGAGAACAGCTTTGCAGATGTTCTGTGCAGCGCCGATGTTTGTAGTCTGTGTTCTGTAAGGTTTCCAGTCAGCAGTAGGGGATACCATGCCGCCTACGTGGAGAACATAATCTGCGCCTGTAACGCCTTCAAGGATAGCGTCATAGTCGTTAAGGTCACCCCAAACGATTTTTACGTTAGGCTTAGCAGAAAGGTCTTTAAGTTTTTCTACATTTTTGGGGCTTTTACGAGCCAGCATTTTGATGTTGATTTCATTGGGCTTTTTGAGCATTTCCTGAACGGCAGCCCAACCCATGTTACCGGTACCGCCGGTAATAAAAACGGTTTTCTTTGCCATTATTTTTACCTCCTTAACAATGGGCATTTTCTAATATATTATAAACGAATTATTAACAAAAAACAACGCCAATTGTTTGATTATTCATTTTTAGATGACAAAAAAATCCTTGTGTTTTTGTGCAATATGACGAATGGCAAAAAATAGTTTTTCAATATATATTGAAAAAAGGTTGACATTCCACTATAAATAGAGTATATTATCTTTAAATTAAATATTCATTATCTAGAGTGACCGAGGGACAGGCCCGATGACGTCACAGCAACCTGCATTTGTAAGGTGCTAATACCTGCGGAAAATTCCGAGTGATGAGGTGAATTTCGCATGCACGCTCGGTGTATGCTTTTTTTATTTCTATAAAGTACCAGGAGGAGACTTATATGGCTAAACATTTATTTACAAGCGAATCTGTAACAAAAGGTCATCCGGATAAGATTTGTGACCAGATTTCAGACGGTATTCTTGACGCTATGCTTGAACAGGATCCAATGAGCCGTGTTGCCTGTGAAACAACCTGCACTACGGGCCAGGTTCTTGTTATGGGCGAAATTACAACTAAAGCTCAGGTGGATATTCCTGCTATTGTCAGAAAGATTATCTGCGATATCGGTTATGACGATGACAAAAAAGGATTTAACGGAAACACTTGTGCAGTTCTTACGGCTCTCGATAAACAGAGCCCGGATATTGCTCTCGGCGTTGACCGTTCACTTGAACTTAAGAACAATGAAAAAGACGACTATAATCTTAACGGTGCCGGCGACCAGGGCATGATGTTCGGTTATGCCTGCAACGAGACGGAAGAGCTTATGCCTCTGCCGATAAGTCTTGCTCATAAGCTTGCCGTAAAACTGACGGAAGTTCGTGAAAACGGAACCCTTCCTTATCTTTATGCCGACGGCAAGACCCAGGTAACTGTTGAATACGACGACGGCAAACCTGTAAAAGTTACTGCGGTAGTCGTTTCAAGCCAGCACAGCGCTGATGTTGACTTGGAAACTCTTCGCCGGGATATTATTGAAAAAGTAATCAAAGCTACTGTTCCTGCTGAACTTATGGATGATGATACAGTATTCTTTGTAAATCCGACAGGCCGCTTTGTTGTTGGCGGTCCTCACGGCGACAGCGGTCTTACAGGCCGTAAAATCATTGTTGATACATACGGTGGTTATGCTCGCCACGGCGGCGGTGCGTTCAGCGGAAAGGACCCGACAAAGGTAGACAGAAGCGCCGCTTATGCCGCAAGATGGGTTGCTAAAAATATTGTAGCCGCCGGACTTGCTGATAAATGCGAGGTAGAACTTGCATATGCTATCGGCGTAGCAAAGCCTGTTTCTGTTATGGTAGATACTGAAGGTACAGGCAAGAAGAGCGACGAAGAAATCTGCGAAATCATCAACAAAGTATTTGATCTTCGTCCTTCAGCTATTATTGACGCTCTTGATCTTCGCCGTCCGATTTACCGTAATCTCGCAGCATACGGTCATATGGGCAGAGAAGATCTCGGTGTAAGCTGGGAGAAACTCGACAAGGTTGACGAAATCAAAAAATATATGTAATTATAACTTTGCTTATGCAAAATAATTAGAGTTTAAGCAATAAAAACGCTCCGGAAAACCGGAGCGTTTTTTTAATAATTAAAGTTTGCTGTCTTTTTCAACGGCGGCGTCTACAGCGTTTTGAATTGCGGTTTCAAATCCATCTTCCTTAAGGGACAAAACGCCTTCAATTGTTGTACCGCCGGGAGAGCATACATTGTCTACAAGTTCCCAAGGGTGCTTATCAGACTCCATTATCATTTTTGCACTGCCGTAAACGCTTTGCGCTGCAATTTTAAGTGCGTCTGATTTTTTCATGCCGTTCTTCACTCCGGCTCTTGCCAGTGCGTCAATGAACATATAGACAAATGCAGGACTGCATCCGCCTAGAACACCGAAAAGCGGGAATGAACTTTCGTCAAGTTCAAGAACTTTGCCTGTGTTTTCCATCAGCTCAACAACGGTTTTTACGTCGTTTTCATCTGCAACGCTGTTTTTGCATACTGCGCTTACTGCTTCACTTACAACAGCGTTGATATTAGGCATTACTCTGATTATTCTGGCTTCGTTGCTCAGGAATGAAGCAATAAAATCTGTTGATTTCCCTGCGGCAATGGATACAAGCAGGTTGTTTTTTGCCCCTACAGTTTCATCAATTTCAGACAAAACGGAAGAAAGTACGTTTGGCTTTACAGCCAGAAAAATAACATCGCTTTTTTTTGCTGTTTCAACAGCGGAACAACATTTTTCAACAGAACATTGCTGAGTCAATTTCTCCATTGCGGGAGCATAACTGTCATAAACATTTATATTATATTTTTCAGCGGCGGGGGAACTGAGAATGCCTTTAATAATAGCAGAACCCATATTGCCGCAGCCAATAAAGCCGATATTCATAATAAAACCTCCGTGATCTTTTTATCTATATTATCACGCAGGCTGAAAAATATCAATCCTTTTTCATATGCCGGTATTTTTCTCTTGTGGCGTTTCCGCCTCTTATATGACGTTCCGCTTTATTTTCTTCCAAAACTGCCTTAACAGCCTTGTGAAGTATCGGATTAACAGCCTGAAGCCGCTTAGTCACGTCTATATGTACTGTGGATTTGCTGACGCCGAATACTGCCGCGGTTTGTCTTACTGTTGCTTTTGTTTCAACTATGTATTTTCCCAGTTCCACGCATCGGCGTTCTACATTATCGAGCATCCGTCTTCACCGTCCTTGCTAATTTATATGGCGATGAAAACCGAAATATGAATTTATATGTTTACGCAAAAAAACAGGCGCCGAATTCTTCGGTGCCTGTTTCGTTTAAATATTATTTTTCGCTTTCGGTTGTTGCTTCCTGTTCGTCGTGCTCATCTTGAATTTGACCGATTATATCGGTAAGAGAACGCATATTGAGTTCATCAACCTTATCATACTTCGAAACTTCCTGTTCTTCGACTTCTTCTCCGTCTTCTTCAATGAGAGTAAGAGTAAGTACGTCGCCGTAAATAGTGAATTTATACACCATTTTCTTTTCTGTATTCGGGTTATAGAGTGTTATCTTATTACCGTCTATGGTGTATTCACCGTCGAAGTTGAAATTAGAAAGGAAACTGTCGTAAGTTCCGTTTTCGTAGAAAACATATGCAACCAAATCCGGTTTATCCTGGCTCTGCCAATTTCCTATGATCGCTTTTTCTTTAGAAGTAAAAACGCTCTGAACGGCTTCTACGGGATTTTGTTCAGTTACTACACAGAACACACCGCCGCCGATAATAATAACGGCAAGCAGGCAAACGACAGCAATGATTATTCCTTTTTTGCTTACGTTGATCTTCTTTTTTGTTTTTTTGTCCGCTTGGGTTGTATCGTTTTCAAGAGCCCAAGAATTTTCTTCGGTTACTCTGTTTTCTTTTTCGTCCATATCAGTTTTCTTCCTTTAATCCTTTTTTAACAAGAATGTTGTGAATTTTTACGGAGCAGTCGAGAAGTGAGGATACAGACATATCGTGATTGAGAGTATCAAGGAAATATGCCATGTATTTTGAGAGTTCAACACTCTGGTACCAGTCTCTGGAAAGAAGTTCGGGGGTCTGGTAAACACCGTTTGTTGTAAATACTTTGTCAAAGATGCCGTCGGCATACGCTTTGTCAAATACTTCAAGACCGTTGCAGAAGAGACCGAAAGTTGTGCAGACAAAGATTCTGCCTGCCTTAAGGCTCTTAAGTTTTGAGCAAACCTCAAGCATTGATTCACCGGAAGAAATCATATCGTCAACAATGATGATATCTTTTCCTTCAACTGAATCACCGAGATACTGGTGCTCAACAATTGGGTTTCTTCCGTTAACTATTTTAGTATAGTCGCGTCTCTTATAGAACATACCCAGATTAACACCAAGCTGTGTTGCAAAATAAATACATCTGTGCATAGCGCCTTCGTCAGGGGAGATAATCATCAGATGATCTTTGTCAACTTTAAGATCGTCAACAGTATTAACAAGAGCCTTGATCATCTGGTATGTGGGCATAACGTTTTCAAATGAACCGTTGGGGATTGAGTTCTGAACACGTTTGTCGTGAGCGTCAAATGTAATAATGTTGTCAACGCCAAGGTTAACAAGTTCCTGGAGAGCAAGAGCGCAGTCAAGAGATTCTCTTGAACTTCTCTTGTGCTGACGTCCTTCATAAAGCATCGGCATAAGAATTGAAATTCTCTTTGCCTTGCCGGAAATAGCAGAGATAACTCTCTTCAGATCAGCAAAGTGATCATCGGGAGACATAGGCACTTCCATGCCGTACATGCTGTAAGTACAACTGTAATTGAATACGTCTGCAATAATGTAAATATCAAAACCTCTGACGCTTTCGTTGATAACGCCTTTGCCTTCGCCTGATCCGAAACGGGGAAGGCTTACGTCAATTTTGTAGGTTTCTCTCTGGTAACCGTAAAAAGCAATGTTCTGGTGGTGCTCGCTTGCCTGAGTGGCACGCCATTTAATGAGATACTTGTCGATCTTGTCTCCAAGTTCTTCGCAACCCGGCATTGCAATTATACCGAGAGGGCCTACGGGGATTGTTTCTACATTTTCTGCGGTTTTTCTGGGCATTTATTTTGTTCCTCCTCAATTTTTACGCCAATATAATACAACAATGAAAACAAGTTGTAAACTGATTTTACAAATTATTTCAATATTTCTTAATTTGTTTATTTTTTCTTGCTTTCACAGCTTTGTAAATATAGTAGCCTGCAATACCTGCAAGAACAGTTCCGGATATTGCAATTCCGTAAGAAAGGCCGCCGGGTGTGTATTTGATTACAATTTCGTGTTCTCCCGGTTTTACAGCGGCGGTGAGCATGCTTGAGCCCGTTTTAAACGTTTCGGTTTCCAGTCCGTCGATATAAATTTTCCAGCCGTCGTCATAGGGTATTGAAGTGTAGAGGAAACAGTTATCGTCAGCGGTCAAAGTTCCTTCAATCTTTGTATCGCTCCATTCGGTAATATCAAGAGCACCCGATGAAAGTTTGTCGTATCCTTTTTCAAAGACGTCGTTGTCTATTGAATAGGCATACATTGTTACATAGCTGTCGTCGCTTTCCATTGAGCCGCCGTCGATTGAAACTGAAATTGTTTCTCCTGCTTCATGATAGCCAAGGTCAAGAATATACGGTTCTTCAATGTTCTGTGTAATTGTATCAATCTCAGCAGACGAAAATTCAACGCTTTTAACGTCAGGTGAGGTGATATATACATAGACGTCACCGTTTTTATCAGGAGTTATCTCAAGGTCAATATAGCCGTACTGACTGCCGGATTCGGTTTTGCTGAACCAGAATGTTCCGTTGCCTGTAAAGTCGTCGCCGCTGAGGCAGTCATACTGCGAAGAAAGATACGTGCAATCGCGGAAAACGCCGTCATATCCTGTGGCAAGGCTGAAATAATTACCCTGAATTTCAAACGGATCTCCTTCTTCCGTTACCCAATCGTTGACGTTTGAGTTAACGAGATAAGCAATCGGCAGACAGTAGTCGTTGCGGTAAACAGAAGTAGCGCTGGTGTCGCTTGTGTAAATTTCACTGAAATATGATGAGCTCGGCGTCGGATTATCGCCTGCTTTTATCAGGTACTTGATATTGAACATCATATTATAAACAGCTGTTTGCGGATTATAGGTGTAGCTGTTGATGCGGTTGCCGAACATACCGAGATTGTATTGAAGCGTTGCGTAGTCCTCATAAGCCATTGATGAGAATGCCGACATTCCGTTATAGCCGAAATAACAAGGGTCCATTCTCCGTTCGAGGTAAGTCAGCTCTGTTCTGTAAAATCCTTTGTCTTCTTTTTCAATTGCGGAAATTGCTTCCGTATAGGATGCGTAGTTTGCTTTGTATGAAGAATTGTCCTGAGTGATTACCATTGAATTGCAGTCTGAAACAATAACTTCGCAGAATGCCATTGCAATTAACGTAAAGTGAAGCAGTGCTTTTTTGTAATCAGTCTTTTTGAGAAGGAGCAAAACGCCGCACCAAACAATGATAAACGCAATGCTTACGTAAATCGTAACTTCACTCATCTTTGTTGTAATGAATTTCTGGGCAACGCAGATGAAGAAAATCCAGGAAAGAGAGACATACATGATATCCTTATAATTTATCGAACGGATATGCATAAGTCCTCTAAAGGAAATTACAAGCAGGATAAATGTATACATATATGAATAGCGGAACGGCAGATCGTTGGGGAAGTGAAAAGCGTGCCACATGAAATTCATAACGTTGTTGTCAAAACTGAACAGGAAGAAAATCAGCAAAAGCACATAGACGAGTTTTTCTTTAAGCTTGATTTCCTTATTGATCAGATAAAGAGGTACTGTTATAAGCGCCAGCATTCCGCAGTAAACGTTGGGCAGAACGTCGTCTCCGCTGCTTCGGATAGTCGTTTCCAGACTTGCAAGATGAGAAGTGATAAAGTCGAATATCGGGAAATATGATTCAAACGTTGTGGGAAACGTATCTGATGTTGCAGAAGAGGAACGGAGAAGTATATAAGTGGGGATTAACGTTGCGGCACAAACTGCTCCCGCAATTACAGAATAAAATGCAAATCGCACAGCTCTGTTGAGAAAATTGTTTTCCATAATCTTCTTGACAGAGTATTTTTCTTTTACTGTAAGGTCTGTTTCCTTAACTTTTTTAACAGGTTTGTAAGAGATGGCATAGAACGCCAGGAAATATATTACCGAAAATACGCATGCCATAAAGCCCATATAGTAATTTGAAAACAGAAGAATAGCAAGTGACGCGGCGTAAAGTTTTCCGTTGCCGCTTTTAATGATTTGCTCAATTCCCAGCGCAATAAGAGGAAGCCAGATCATTCCGTCAATCCACATTATGTTCCAGTAATATGCAAGGAAGTACGCAGAAAACGCGTAAAATACGCCGAATGCAGCAGTAATGTAGGAATGGCGGTTAAGACTTTTTCTAAGATAAAAAGTAAAAGTTGCGGCGCTGAAAACGCATTTTACAATTACCATAGTAGTAATTGCAAAAGAAATGTCCGCTTTGTCAAAGAAGAAAATAATTATAGAAAACGGGCTTGAAAGATAGTTGAAGTAGTTGCCGAGAAAACTGCTACCGCCGCCGCTTTCCCACGAGTAAAGAAAACTTTTTCCTTCAACAACTCTGTCGTACAGTTCGGCAAACAGAGGACCGTACTGATGGTAGAGGTCCATTCTCATAACTGTTGAATCGCCAAAAGGGAATACTGCAAAAACTATAAAGATAAATGAGATACAGATAAGCGCGGCAACAGCAGAAGCCGCAACGAATCTGTTGCGGAAAAAGAATCTGTAAAATCTGCCTTTGCATTTGTCTTCGGCTTTGTCTATGCATTCAAAAACAATCAAGCGGTCATAAAAATAGTTAAAAACAAATATTACCGTAAAAGATGCAAGCCAAACGAAAGACGAATTGCGGGAAAGTACAGTACCGAACAGAAAATCAAAAACTTTGAAAAACCCAAAATCTACGGCAACTCTGAATATAAAAGTCAGTTGCTTGGCAGTGGATGCTATGCCTCTTGTAAAAACAAACTTCTTTTCAAGGAAAAATGAAATCAGTGAGACTACAATAAATGAAATAACTGCTACAATGACTGTTGAAGCGTTGAAAAAGTTCTTAATACACTGCATTATGCCCAGCTGGAAAATAAAGCAAAACAGCGTTACTGCTGTGTAATTTACTGTTTCAACATTAAATAATCTGTTGGAAAATAATTTTGCGTTGTTACTGGTAATATCCATATTTATCTCCGTCTTAAAGTAAGATAACTTATTTTATCATAATTATAGGCCGACTTCAACCAAAATAATCTTAACAGTCATATGTTTGGACAGCGTTACATATGTTTATACAGAAATGAAACAATAATCCGCTTGAGGGGTATTTTATGAGAAACTTTGAAGATGCCGCATTGCTTCTGCCGGAAAGCATTGCACACTTGCTTTTACAGCTTCCTGAGCAAAACCAGAACCGTGTTACCGAACTGAGAGTTCGCCGCTCAAAACCGCTTGTTGTAATGCTTGGCGATATGGCATGTTTTTTAACAGACGGCGGCAAACTTATAAACCACTATTCGGCACACTGCGTTTCAGTGTCCGACAGTGATTTTGACGGAGTTTTTGCCAGAGTTTGCTCTTTTTCAGTACATACACATATGGGCACGCTGATTGACGGTTATGTTACTGCACCGAACGGAAACAGGATAGGCGTTGCCGCAACAGCTGTTTCAAAAAACGGCGAAATTACCGCAGTAAAAGACGCCTCTTCGCTGAATATCAGAATTGCGAAAAACGTGACTGACTGCGCCAGGGGAGTGCTAAATGCTCTTTATGTAAATTCGTTTCCCAGCATAATCGTCGCATCTCCGCCGGGGGGTGGCAAAACAACGTTCCTCAGAGATATGACAAGACTGCTTTCAGGTGGTTTCGGCGGCCATTACAGAAAAATTTCTGTGGTGGATGAAAGAAGTGAAATTGCCGCTTTTGACTTAGGCCTTAACACAGATGTAATTGACGGTTATCCGAAGAAAAAAGGAATGGAAATAGCCCTGCGAACACTTTCTCCTGATATGATCGTCTGCGATGAGATTGCAGATGATGAAGAGGTAGATACTATTCATTCGGGATTTTCTTCAGGCGTTGCGTTTGCGGTTTCCGTCCATGTAAAGGAGCCTAATGATGTTCTTAATAAATCGATAGTAAAAAAACTTATTCTTACCGGCGAATTTGACTATATTGTTTTGCTGGAGGACTACGCCGATTCATTTACGGTTATTGATATAAGGTCGTGTAACGATGAAACTCCTTGGACTATTAATGATAGTAATTTTCTCAACAATGACGGGTATTTCTCTGAGCGTAGACCTTAAAAAGAAATGCGATACGGCGCAGCTGCTCTGCAAGTTTGCCGACGAGGTTGCATTACTGATGGATTTTAAACTTACTTCCACCGGCGATATTCTTCGTCATATCGGTCAGGACGAGCGCTTTTCTTCTCTCCAATTTGTGAAATCGTATGATATGGAGAAAAAAACGCCAGTTAAAACAAACCTTGATAAAACAGACGACAGAGAACTTGCGTCTTTTCTTGCCGAACTCGGCACTACTGATATAGAAAATCAACTGAGACTGGTAAAAGCATACAAAGCTTTTGCAGAGTCACGGAAAAATCATTTTCAAAAGAAATATGAAAAGAGAAGAAAGCTTTATACGGCATTCGGAGTGTCAGGCGGTCTGGTTCTGGCTTTGATGCTGGCGTAGGAGGCAAAATAATGGATGTAGATTTTATTTTCAAAATTGCGGCGATTGGAATTATCATCGCGATTTTGAACACTTTGTTGATAAGAAGCGGCAGGGAAGACCAAGCGATGCTTACAACTCTTGCAGGCGTCATCGTTGTACTTATGATGCTTATTCCTCAGATCAGCGATCTGTTTTCCAGCATCAAATCAATGTTTGACTTATGATGCAGGTGTTCGGTATTGCCGCTGTTTGCCTTTTGCTTGCGGTGTTTTTAAAAAGCCAGAATAAGATGTTTGCGATTCTCGTAACCCTCGGCGGCGCGGTGCTGATCTTTCTTATATCTTCTGACGCGGCGTTTAATGTTTTTGACGCTCTGTCCGATATTGAAGATTCGGCTGGATATACAGGTACTTACGTAACTATGATGCTGAAAGTGCTGGGTATATCAATCGTTACTCAGGTTGTGTGTGATATCTGCCGCGACAACGGAGAAAGCGCTCTTGCGTCCCAGACTGAAATAGCGTCAAAAATCATGGTTCTTGCAATGCTTTTGCCGCTGTTCCAGACTGTAATTCAGATTGTGACGGGACTTGTAAAATGAAAAGAAATTTTAAAATTATCCTGATAATTTTTGTTCTGTCATTCAGTTTTCTTGTGTCATGCGGAACAATAACCGCTTACGCTCAAACTGATGACGAAGATACATATAAAGAAGCGTTGTCTTCATATGATTTTTCATGTTTTGAAGAATTGGGGGACAGCGCAAACGAGGTGCTCGAACAGCTCGGTATAGATGATTTTGACTATACGAAAATTACAGAACTTGACGCCAAAACGTGTATTGAAGTTTTGTGGAACCTTATTAAGGAAAATCTTACAGAGCCTCTCGGAGCTGCAGTAACAATACTTTGTTTTACGGTTTTATCAGCGTTTCTTTCCGGATTTTCGGGAAACAGACTGTTTTCTGATACCTCTGTTTATTCAACTGCGGCTTCTCTTGTAATTGCGGTGATAATTTCAGTTCAGTGTGCAGACACGATTGCCGTTGCCTGCACTACGATAGAAGTTTGCTCCGATTTTATTTATGCTTTTTTTCCTGTGTTTATGGTTATAATCACAGTTTCCGGAGGAGCACTGACAAGCGTTTCAACCAACACGCTTTTGCTTTCGCTTGCCCAGGGACTTAATCTTCTGGCAAGTAATATTTTTGTTCCGCTGATAAATTGTTTTCTTGCCCTGAGTATCTGTTCCGGAATTAGGAGCGAACTTAACATAGACGGCGCTCTGAGAGTAATAAAACGTGTTTTGATAGGTATCATTTCGTTTTCTGCGGGCGCGTTTGTTGCGGTGCTTTCGATTAAAACAGCAGTTGCATCAAGAGCGGACGCTTTGGGATTGCGTTCTCTGCGATTTGCTATAAACTCTGTTGTTCCGGTAATCGGCAGTGCAATAAGTGAAGGACTGCTTTCAATACAGAGCTACTCGAGCCTGATAAAAAGCAGTGTAGGAATAGTCGGAATTATCGGCGTTGCGGCGCTTTTTTTGCCTGCATTGATAAACGTTGTAGGCTGGCGTATATCTATAAGCATATCATTGGCGGTAAGCGAAATATTCGATGACAAGTCAGTAAGTAAAATGCTGAGAGCTTTCAGTGACGCTTTTCTTCTGCTTAATGTTGTGCTTATTCTTGCAATGGTTACTACGATAATTTCAATAGGCATACTTATTGCCGCAAAAACGGCAGTATAAGGATGTGAAAATGTGGATTACATAAAGCAGTGGACAATCAGCGTATGTATTACTCTTATAATTGCCGTTATTCTTTCCTTTGTGTCGCCTAACGGCACAATGGGAAGGTTTTATAAAACCATTATTTCTCTGTTTATAGCCGCGGCTTTTCTTGTTCCGCTGGCTGACTTCGAAATTAAGGATTTTGATTTGTCACCAGAGGCGTTTGCGCAGGCTGAGGAATACGACGAAACTTATGAAAAACAGATTGAAACACTGGTTAAAAGCGGACTTGAAGAGGGCGGCTATCCGGCTTGCAGCGTTTCGGCACAGGTACGGATTAAAGATGATGAAATTATTATAGATAAGCTGCAGGTTGCCGCCCCTACAGGCTATAATTTGCAGGAAATAAAAACATATATCTACGACAACTTGGGCTTTAATGCCGAAGTATATTCTATCGGTGATTAAAATGCAGGAAAAACTTAAAGAAATATTGGCCGACTCTTCTTTGAGACGCAAAATTTTTATATTGCTTGCGGTGCTTGGAATAATTATCGTGTTTTTATCAAGTAATACGTTTTCTTCATCAAAAAAGAATGAGGTGCAGGAAACCACGTCATTCAATTATGAAGCCTATACGAACACTCTTGAAGAACGTTTGAAAAATACGATTTCATCAATTGAAGGCGTGGGCGAATGCAATGTAATGATAACTTTGGCAAAAAGCGGAGAAAGCGTTTATGCCAAGGACAGCGAAAGCAAAACAGACGACTCCTCCCAAAGCCGAGAGGATAACTATGTAATTTACGACAGTGAAGACGGAGAAAGTCCGCTTTTGATAGATGAATATTTTCCTGAAGTACAGGGGGTTGCCGTAGTGTGTTCCGGCGGAGGCGACTCGGCTGTACGGGAAAAAATCATTGAAACAGTGTCTTCGCTGTTCGGTATTCCCACAAACCGAATATCGGTTTCAAAAATTAAAGAATAACGGGTGATAACATGAAAAAAGAAAAAAAGGCAAAACCTGAAAAAACAAGTCCTGTTTTGACGGAAGATGAAATCAGAAAGAGAAAAAGCCGCCGTGCAAAAATTAGTATGTCCTGCTTTGTGCTCCTGCTTGCAGTGGGCGTTGTAGGCAACTGGTACTGGGAAAACAGCGATATTTCAACAAAGATCAGTACCGTAAGTTCCCAGGGAACGAAAACGCTGGGAGAAGCTACTTTCGTTGACGCGACTACCGAGGCAACAACTGAAAGCGCATATTTCAGCCAGGCAAGAACGGAACGCCAGAGTGCTCGAGACGCCAGTCTTGAAAAGCTTCAAAAAGTTGTAGACAGCGCTGATGAAAGCGAAGCGGCACACAAAGAAGCTGCGGAAAAAATTGCAAAAATTTCGGATGCAATTAACGCGGAAAATAAAATCGAAACTCTTGTTACCGCAAAGGGTGTTTCAAATTGCCTTGCAATAGTAAGCGACGACTGCAAAAAAGTAGATATAATCGTCGATAGTAAAGAACTTTCCGACAATCTTATTTTGCAGATAAAAGAGATCGCTGTCGAACAGCTTTCATGTTCATATGAAAATGTTTCGATAATTCAGTCAAAATAATAAATTTAATTAAATTTACTTGTAACTTACCGGATGTTGTGCTATAATGAACGCACGTTTGATAAGAAATCAAACGCCTGATAACAGATAAAAGGAGGCGTTCATGAATGGAAATCAACACAAGCACATCTATGGGCGAGCTTGTTATCTCTGAAGAAGTTATTTCCGCAATTGCCACCAATGCCGCGAAAGATGTTGAAGGCGTTGCAGGCTTTTCCAACAGGCCGGTGGACGTTATGAATACCATCAAAAAGGGCAGCCTTAAAGTCATGAGTCCTGTTCGTGTTCTTGCGGACGGAGACGATTTGAATATCAGTATTTACGTGAATATGCGTCCGGGCATTAAAATCCGTAAGGCAGCGGAGGACGTTCAGGTTGCCGTAAAAGATTCTGTTCAGAATATGACCGGCAGACTTGTTTCAAAAGTAAATGTGATAATCGCCGGAATTGAATTTGAAGAGCCGAAAAGCTCTGATGAACCTTGTGAAACTGAAGAGTAACTAATGATTTAGCCGGCACAACTTATATTGTTGCCGGCTTTTTCTTTACGGAGGGAAATATGAAAAGATATCAACAGCGCGAACAGGCATTTGTACTTTTATTTGAGCACGAATTTCTGCCTGACGACGATCTTGTTGCAATTTATGAAGAAAATATCGAGCCTGTTTCTGATTATGCAAAGAAACTTTATTCAGGCGTAATTGAAGAAATGGACAAGCTTAATGAAATAATTGCATCTTACTCAAAAGGATGGAAAGTTCACCGTTTGCCGAAAGTTACCGCCACGGTCTTGAGAATCGGCGTTTATGAAATGAAATATGTTGACGAAGTACCAAACAGTATCGCCATCAATGAAGCTGTGGAAATTGCAAAAAAATACGGCTCCGGTGACGACGCTTCTTTCGTAAACGGTATTCTCGGTTCTCTTGCAAGGAGCGCAGAATAATGTTTGCAGGGTTTGACACCAGCAATTACACAACTTCAGTCGCTTTTTATGACGGCGAAAACATTGTTCAGCAGAAAAAACTTTTGTCAGTAAAGACAGGCGAGAGGGGACTTCGCCAAAGCGAAGCACTTTTTCAGCATACGGTAAATCTGCCTGAACTTATTTCTGCCATGCCTTCTGTCCAGAAGGTTGACGCAGTTGCTGTAAGCGCAACACCACGCTGTGTTGAAGGTAGTTATATGCCGTGTTTTCTTGCCGGCGTTAGCGCAGCGACAGCTTTTGCGAAATCTTCGGACTGTCCCATTTACAAAACGTCCCACCAGACAGGGCATATTCTTGCGGCTCTTTATTCTGCAGAATGTTTGCCGTATATCAAAGCGCCGTTTCTTGCGTTTCACGTTTCCGGCGGAACAACCGAAGCGTTGTATGTTTGTCCTGATGAAGAAAGGATAATAAGCGTTGATCTCGCGGCAGAAAGTACAGACCTTAAAGCAGGGCAGTTAATAGACCGGACAGGCGTTTTGCTTGGACTTGATTTTCCATGCGGAGCGGAACTGGAGAAACTTGCTTCAAAAAGCAGTGCTGAGTTTAAAATAAGACCGTCAATGCAGGGTGTAAACTGTTCTCTGTCAGGAGTAGAAAACAAAGTAAAAGCCATGATAGAAAAAGGCGAAACGAGAGAAGATATTGCTAAGTTTGTTCTTGATTATGTTGGAACTACTGTTGACGCTATGACGGAAAAACTTTTGAAAGAATACGGCAATCTTCCTTTGGTATATGCGGGAGGAGTTATGTCTGACGTCCTAATCCGCAAAAGAATACAGAATAAATATGACGCGAAGTTCGCACAATCTCAGTACAGCTGTGACAACGCCGCCGGAATTGCGGTGTATGCGGCATTAAAATCGGGCAGGTAATATGAATGTTTATACAGTTACACAACTGAATACTTATATCAGAGCACTGCTTGATGAAAGTCAGCTTCTAAAAAATATTTATATCAGCGGTGAAATATCAAATTTCAACCATTACCTGAGAAGCGGTCACATGTACTTCACTCTTAAGGATGCGAAAAGTCAGCTTAAGTGCGTAATGTTTGCATCAAATGCGTCACGACTGCGCTTTACTCCGGAGGACGGAATGAGCGTTATCTGCCGCGGCAGAATAAGCGTTTACGAACGAGACGGAGTTTATCAGCTGTATGTTGACGATATGCAGCCTGAAGGAGCTGGCGCACTGAGTGTTGCTTTTGAACAGCTGAAGCAAAAGCTTGAACAAGAAGGACTGTTTTCAGATGTATTTAAAAAGCCGCTTCCACGTTTTCCTAAAAAGATAGGCGTTGCAACTTCAAATTCAGGCGCGGCGGTTGAAGATATAAAAAATATTTGTAACAGGCGATATCCTCTTTGCGAACTTGTTATTTGTCCCACTGTTGTTCAGGGCGCAGAAGCACCGAAAAGTATTGTGCGCTCCATTCAGCGGTTGGATGCAATGGAAGATATTGATTTGATTATAGTTGGCAGAGGCGGCGGTTCTGTTGAGGACCTGTGGGCTTTTAATACCGAGGAAGTAGCCAGAGCAGTTTTTGGCTGTAAAACTCCTGTAATGTCTGCTGTTGGTCATGAAACGGATTTTACTATCTGCGATTTTACTGCTGATATGAGAGCGCCTACTCCGAGTGCAGCGGCTGAACTGGCTCTGCCTGATACAAAGACGCTTATTGATAATCTGGAGAGAACTCGGCAGAGAATGGCTGATTGCATTTCTTATCGCATTGATGCGGAGATGCAGAGACTTGACCGATTAACCTCTCTTCCGCTTCTTCAAAATCCGCTGGAATTCTTAAATATTCAGCGTGAACGGCTTATCAAAAATGAGCAAAGAGCCAAAAATGCTTATAAAAATATTCTGAGAGTTCAAGACGGTTTGATAAGCCATTATATGGATATACTTGAGGCATTCAGCCCCATATCCGTTTTGCGCAGGGGATACTCCTATGTGACTTGCGACGGAAAAACAGTAAAATCAAAGAATGATGTCAGGGAAGGCGCGTCGCTGAGTCTTGCTTTTTCTGACGGAAGTGTTAACATAAAAGTCAGTGAGGTTATAAAAAATGGCGAATAAAATGACTTATGAATCAGCAATCCGCCGACTGGAGGAAATTGCTGATTTGCTTGAAAAAAACGATACTTCACTTGAAGAGTCAATGAAGCTGTTTGAAGAGGGAACAAAGCTAACTGATTTTTGCAAAAAACAGCTTGACGAAGCAAAGCAGAAAATAACTGAATTGACAGGAGAATAATATGACCAATAATGAATTTGAAAATATTCTTGCCAACGACCAAAGACTTGTAGAAAATTCTCTTCCGTCTTTTCTTCCGTCCGTTCTTAACGGTCAGGATGAGGTTGTTGACGCAATGAAATATAGTTTAACTAACGGCGGCAAACGTCTGCGCCCTGTGCTTACCCTTGAATTTTGCAAGGCATGCGGCGGAGACAGACATGACGCAATCGAAGCCGCCTGTGCTGTTGAGTTTATCCACACATACAGTTTGATTCACGATGATCTTCCATGCATGGATAATGACGATTACCGCAGAGGTAAACCGAGTTGTCACAAGGAATTTTCTGAGGACATTGCGCTTCTTGCCGGTGACGGTCTTTTGACCCATGCATTTCAGATTATTTCCGACAGCGATATGAGCGATTCTGCAAAAGCTAAGGCTGTAAGTCTTCTTGCAGAAAACGCCGGAGTCGGCGGAATGCTCGGCGGTCAGGTTCTCGATTTGAAATATGAAATCGGAAATCCTACTGTTAAAGAACTTTTTACTGTTCATAAAATGAAAACAGGCGCTCTTATAGCGGCGGCGTGTATTATGGGCTGTATTGCGGCAGGCGCTGACAGTGCAAAAATTGCGGCAGCTTCAAGATTCGCTTACTATATTGGAATTGCTTTCCAGATTAAAGATGATATTCTTGATGTTATTGGCAGTTCAGATAAACTGGGCAAACCCATCGGCTCAGACGCAGATAATAACAAAACAACCTATGTAACTAAAGTAGGTCTTACTAAAGCTCAGTCAGACGTTGAACTGCTTACTCAAAAAGGTCTTAAAGAACTTGAAGTTTTCGGAGATTCAGAATTTATCAGTATGCTGGCTGACAGACTTATTAACAGAGACCACTGATTTCGTATTTTTATACAGTCGTTGCATTTTTATGCATATTGTGCTAAAATGCTTATGAATGAAAAGAGTTGATTATTTTGTCCGTACTAGATAGGGTAAATTCACCGAAGGACTTAAAAAAGCTCAGCAAGTCTGAACTTGAAGAACTTTGCGGCGATATTCGTCACCTTCTTGTAGAGACAGTTTCACATACAGGCGGCCACTTAGCGTCAAATCTCGGCGTTGTCGAACTGACGGTGGCGCTCCATAAAGTATTTAATAGCCCCGTTGACCAAATTGTATTTGACGTGGGTCATCAGTGTTATACCCATAAAATCCTGACCGGGCGCAAAGACCGATTTAATACATTAAGAACTGAAGGCGGAATCAGCGGTTTTACCAGACCTGACGAAAGTGAACACGATATTTTTTCCTCCGGTCACAGTTCAACATCCGTTTCCGAAGCTATCGGTCTCGCCAAGGCTAAGAGCATAAAGGGTGAAAAAGGTAAAGTAATCGCTGTAATCGGCGACGGCGCGCTTACAGGCGGACTTGCATATGAAGCGCTGAATAATTCCGGCACAGAGCATAATAACCTTATCGTTATCCTTAATGATAACAATATGTCTATTAGCCAAAATGTCGGAGCTCTTGCTAAAAATCTTACAACTATCCGTACTTCGGCGGCATATTTTACTTTTAAGTCAAAGGTTGAACATACACTTTCCCATATTCCAAAAATCGGAAAAGAAATTTGCAGAGCGATTACAAATTTCAATTCCCAGATAAGGAAGAGAATATACAAAGCAACTATGTTCGAGGACATGGGCTTCAGATATTACGGTCCTATTGACGGCCATGATCTCGATGCGCTTATTGATGTTTTGAACGTTGCTAAAGCGCACAAACATTCAGTTTTGATTCATATAAATACCGTCAAGGGAATGGGATACAAGCCGGCTGAAAAAAATCCGACCCAGTTTCACGGTATCGGTAAATTTGACATCAACACCGGTGAACCTTTGAGCCGCGGAGAAACGTTTTCTTCTGTTTTCGGCAAAACAATGTGTGATTTTGCCGCTAAGGACGGCAGAATATGCTGTGTTACAGCCGCTATGGCAGAAGGAACAGGTCTTTGTAGTTTTGCCGCTCAATATCCCAATCGTTTCTTTGATGTGGGAATTGCCGAACAGCATGCCGTTACGTTTTGCAGCGGTCTTGCGCGAAACGGCATGATACCTGTTTTTGCTGTTTATTCTACTTTCCTTCAAAGGTCATATGATCAGCTTATCCATGATATGGCAATGCAGAAGCTGAAAATAATACTTGCTATTGACCGTGCGGGTTTTGTAGGAGAAGACGGCGAAAGCCACCAAGGCGTTTTCGATACGTCATACCTTAATTCAGTTCCTGGTCTTACCGTTTATGCGCCTTGCTATTACAGTGAAATGCGCTCAATGTTTTATCAGGCAATTTACTGTGACGATGGAGCTGTAGCAATTCGTTATCCCAGAGGCGCTCAGTCGGATGAGCCGCAGGGATATTCATATGACAAGGAAACATTTCATGTTTTCGGAGATAGGAATGCGTCAAAATGTATTGTAACGTACGGTAGGATATTCGATTCGTGTTTTCAGGCGTTACAACAGCTTGAAGATGTCTTTTTGATTAAGCTCAACAGAATTAAACCGATAGATGTTGAGGCTGTAAAAACTGCTGGCGGAGCACAGAAAGTATATTTCTTTGAGGAAAGCGTTGGAAGCGGCGGTATCGGCGAGACATTCGGCTCGTTACTGCTTGAAAATGACGCTCATTGTCAATTTAACCACATTTGCATTGAAGATGAATTTATAAAGCAAGCTTCAGTTTCGAGCCAGCTTAAACATTATGGACTTGACGCTGACTCAATAGTTCAAGAGGTGAAAAATGGCTAAAAAAACCAGACTTGACGTTGCTGTATTTGAGGGCGGTTACGCACCCAGCAGAGAAAAAGCAAAAGCAATAATAATGGCCGGTCAGGTTTATGTCAATAATCAGAAAATAGATAAAGCAGGCTTTGAACTTAAAGAGGGCGATACTCTGGAAGTGAGAGGCCGTGCTATTCCTTATGTCAGCCGCGGCGGATTAAAGCTGGAAAAGGCGATGCAGGTTTTTCCCATTACTCTCGAAAACAAAATCTGTATGGATGTCGGCGCTTCAACGGGCGGTTTTACCGACTGTATGCTTCAAAACGGAGCGAGAAAAGTTTATTCTGTTGACGTCGGCTACGGTCAGCTTGCATGGAAACTTAGATGCGATGAACGTGTTGTTAATATGGAGCGAACGAATTTTCGCCATATTGATTTAAATTTGGTGGAAGAAAAGATTGATTTTGCTTCTGTAGACGTTTCGTTTATATCTTTAAAGCATATTTTTCCAAATCTTAATCTTCTTTTGAAAAACGGCGGCGAGGCGGTCTGCCTTATAAAGCCGCAGTTTGAAGCAGGGAAGGACAAGGTAGGGAAAAAAGGCGTAGTCAGGGAAGCTTCAACCCATCTTGAGGTTGTGCAAAATGTAATTCAGATGGCTGTTGACAACGGTTTTTCCGTAGACGGTCTTGAATTTTCACCTATCAAAGGGCCAGAGGGTAATATTGAATATCTGTTGTTCCTTCATAAGTCAGAGAAACCCAAAATATCAGAAAATGTTGACGCTAAGGAACTTGTCAGTCAGTCTCACGAGGAATTATCATGATCATTTCTGTTTTTCCGTACATAGAAAATCAAAATGTTGAGCGTATAACGCGCAATGTTATTGACGAACTGTCAAAACTTAATTGCCATGTTTACGTTGCAAACGAATATAAAAATAAAATAGGAGACTGCCAGGTTGTTTTTAACGACAGGGAAACGCTGTTTGATATTTGCGATATTGCAATTGCAATCGGCGGTGATGGAACTACGCTCCGAGTAGCAAAGAGAGCCGCGTTTTACGATAAATGCGTTCTTGGTATAAACGGTGGCAGGCTGGGCTTTATGAGCGGCCTTGAAGCTAATGAGCTGTCACTTCTCCGAAATGTTGTAAACGGTAAATACGTAGTCGATGAGCGTATGATGCTCAGGGCAGACGTGATGCGAAAAGGATGTCCAACTGAGACTTTCCACTGCCTTAACGACGCTGTCGTTACCCGCGGTGATTATGCAAGACTGATTGATGTTACTATACATTGCGACGAGCGCCCTGTTTGGGATATGCGAGCCGACGGTGTTATTGTTTCAACTCCTACGGGGTCAACTGCTTATTCAATGGCGGCAGGCGGTCCTGTAATCAGTCCGGATGCAGACTGTTTTCTGGTAACTTCGATTTGTCCCCATTCGCTGATTGACCGCAGTATTGTATTTCCCACTAATAAAGAACTTTACGTTAATGTAAAGAATGACGTTAATAATAATTCAATTTTCACTGCCGACGGCAAATTGCCTGTTCAGATTGACCAGGATACCGTTGTAAAAATTTCTAAATCCGAATACACGGCACGACTGATTAAAGTCAAACCGGAAAACTTTTATGAAATACTGAAAAAGAAGATTATCGAAAGGAGATCCTGATGAAAAAAAGACGGCAGGCAAAAATACTTGAAATAATTTCAAAGTATGAGACCGAAACTCAGGAAGATTTACAGAAATATCTGCGAGAGGCCGGATTTGAAGTAACTCAGGCAACAATTTCGCGCGATATAAAAGAACTTAGGCTTGTAAAAGCCCACACTTCCGGAGGAAAGTATATATATTCCACCGGAAAATCATCTGCCGATGACAATTTCGGAAGAATTGGCGGAATTTTCAATGAAGCCATCGTAAAGGTACAACACGCAATGAATATTGTTTGCATAAAGTGCTTTTCAGGTATGGCAAATGCCGCCTGCACCGCTGTTGATTCAATGCAGTGGGAGGGCGTAGTGGGCACGATTGCCGGTGACGATACTATTTTTGTTCTTTGCAGAAGTGAGAGAGAAGCTCAGATTTTTGCTGTTAATCTGGAGAAAATGATAAATGCTTAAAACTCTTGAAATAGAAAATATAGCAGTAATTGAAAAGGCTAGCGTTGATTTTTCAGCGGGGCTTAACGTCTTAACCGGTGAAACAGGCGCAGGTAAATCTATCGTTGTTGATTCGATTAACGCAATACTTGGCGAAAGGACAACGAGAGAACTTGTTCGCCACGGTGCGGATTATGCCGCTGTTTCAGCGCTTTTTGAGAATGTAAACAAATCTGTCCTGGAAGCACTCAAAAAAATGGGATTTGAGGCAGACGAGGACGGAAGTATTCTCCTTTACAGAAAAATATCTTCTCAGGGCAAGTCGTCCTGCAGAATTAACGGTATGCCCTGCACTGTGTCTATTTTAAAAAATATCGGCTCATTGCTTGTTAATATCCACGGTCAGCATGATTCACAATCGCTCCTTAATCCCGAGCTTCATTATCGTTTTATTGACCTCTTGGCTGATGATGAGAGCGTTTTTTCTGATTATCGTACTGCGTTCAAAGAGTTTATTTCCGTACGCAGGAAGCTGAAATCTCTAAATGAAGATGAAGAAACAAAAGAGCGCAGACTTGAACTGCTGAATTATCAGATAAATGAACTGGAAAGTGCTGATATTCAGCCGGGTGAACGTGACAAACTTACTTCCAGAAGAAATGAAATTGCAGACCTGGAAACTATAAGAAGCGCACTGATGGACGCTGTTTATATTTTAGGCGGTGACGATGAGTTCGGCGGAATCACAGGGTATCTTAACGATATTACGGCTAAACTTCGGCAGAGTGAAAGCCTTAATGAACCTGCCGAAAACGCCGCAGGCATTCTTGATAACGCTGAAGCGCTGAAACAAGATCTTGAAAACAGACTTGAAAGTCTTGACATTGAGCCTCAGGAGTTGGAAAATATTGAAGCAAGACTTGATCTGCTTTATAAGCTTTCCTTAAAGTACGGCTCAACCGAAGAAGAGATGCTTTCAGCCCTTGAAGATATGAAGAAACAGCGCGACGAAATTCTCTTTGCAGATAAAGAACTTGAAAGGCTCAGCGAAGAGTATGATGTTTTGTTTGAAAAAGCTGTAAACGCCGCTGAAAGATTGTCTGAGTATAGAAAAAAGACGGCGGCAAAGTTTGAAAAAGAAGTTTGCCAATCTCTTTCTTTTCTTGATATGCCCTCAATTAAATTTATAGTTGATTTTAAAAAGGGCAAACTTTCGTCAACAGGATTTGACGATATATCGTTTTATATTTCCACAAACCCCGGTGAACCGCCCAAGCCTCTTTCTAAAATAGCTTCCGGCGGCGAACTTTCACGAATTATGCTCGCTATTAAGAACATTATTGCAGGCCATGATACAGTCGGAACGCTGATATTTGACGAGATTGATACCGGAGTAAGCGGTAGAGCCAGCAGAAAAATCGGGCTCAAACTTAAATCAGTATCAAAAGATACACAAGTAATCTGCGTAACTCATTCTGCACAGATTGCGTCTGCGGCAGATACGCACTTTTTAATAAGCAAACACGTCAGCGACGGCAGAACGTTTACGGAGGTTAAGCCGCTTGATTTTGAAGGAAGGAAACATGAACTTGCCCGCATCATGGGCGGACTTGAAATTTCAGAAGCAATGCTTTCATCTGCTGAGGAGTTGCTTCGCAGTTCAGACAGTGAGTAAATATGGGTATTTATGTTGAAGAAAAAGTCAAAAACGGAACTTGCTTCTGTTTTTGAGAAAATATACAGAGAATATCATTTTGACGGAGGATATACCAATGGGAGTATATGAAGAATTACAGGAACGCGGGCTGATTGCTCAGATTACTGACGAAGAACAGGTCAGAGATTTGATTAATAACGGTAAAGCCGTTTTTTATATTGGTTTTGACCCTACTGCAGACAGCCTTCACGTAGGTCATTTTATGGCGCTTTGTCTTATGAAGCGTCTCCAGATGGCGGGAAATAAGCCGATTGCCCTTATTGGCGGCGGAACAGCAATGATCGGCGACCCAAGCGGACGTACCGATATGCGCCAGATGATGACCAAGGAAACTATTGCTCATAACTGCGAATGCTTTAAGAAGCAGATGAGTAGATTTATCGACTTTTCTGACGGTAAAGCGCTTATGGTCAATAATGCTGACTGGCTTCTTGACCTTAACTATGTTGAGGTGCTGCGTGAAGTCGGAGCTTGTTTCTCAGTTAACCGTATGCTTGCTGCTGAATGCTATAAACAGCGTATGGAAAAAGGACTTTCTTTCCTTGAGTTCAACTACATGATTATGCAGAGCTATGACTTCTATGCTCTTTACCAGAAATACGGCTGTAATTTGCAGTTCGGCGGCGACGACCAGTGGTCAAATATGATCGGTGGTATTGAACTTATCCGCCGTAAACTCGGCAAAAACGCTTCTGCAATGACTATTACTCTTTTGCTCAATTCAGAGGGCAAAAAGATGGGTAAAACACAAAAAGGCGCTGTATGGCTTGATCCTGAAAAGACTTCTCCTTACGAGTTTTATCAGTACTGGCGCAATGTTGACGACAGCGATGTAATTAAGTGCATGAAACTTTTGACCTTCCTGCCCCTCGATGAAATCAAAGAGTATGAAAAACTTGAAGGTTCAGAGATTAACAAGGCTAAGGAAGTTCTTGCTTTTGAGCTTACAAAGCTTGTTCACGGTGAGGAAGAAGCACGAAAGGCTGATACAGCCGCAAAGGCGCTTTTCGCCGGAGGTGCAGATAATTCAAATATGCCTTCAACTCAGCTTACGGATGAAGATTTTACAGACGGTGCTATTACAGTAATCGACCTTATGCTTAAAGGTTCAATGGTTAAGTCAAAGGGCGAAGGCAGACGTCTGATTGACCAGGGCGGTGTCAGCGTTAATGATGAAAAAGTCAGCGGCGCACTTACGACTATTGAAAAATCTGCGTTTGAAAACGCAGTAATCGTGCGCAAGGGTAAAAAAGTATTTCATAAGTTTTATATGTAAAACAAAACCGGCATTTTAAGATGCCGGTTTTTTATGTGTATATTTCTTTTCTTACTCTGTTTTTGTCGCTGTATTTAATTTTTTTCATCAAAGCAGATTATTAATATTAAGCGCATGAGAATACTTAAAATGTACGTTTGTATTACTGCGGTTTTGTTAATATTTATTGTTGAATAATGTTCCCTTTGTTGTTATAATATTACAAGTATTTATAATAATTATTTAGAAGTTTCTGAAATGAATTTGGTGATTTTATGGAACAGATTTTATCTGAAATTGAATCTCTTAGAAAGCAGCTTCGATATCACTCCGATCGTTATTATAATGACGACGCACCGGAAATAGAAGACTATGAATACGATATGATGATGCGCAGACTTCAGGAACTTGAAGAAAAGTATCCCCAGTATGCAACAGACGACAGTCCTACAAAAAAAGTCGGCGGCAGAGCTGATAATTCCTTTGAGCCCGTATCCCATTCAGTAAGAATGGAAAGTCTCCAGGACGCGTTCAGCGAAGAGGAACTTTGGGATTTTGCCAAAAGAGTTGAAGAAGGCGTTTCATCACCGTCTTTTGTTGTTGAACCGAAGATTGACGGACTTTCAGTCAGCCTTGAGTACAGAGACGGTAAATTTGTCAGAGGTTCAACGAGAGGCGACGGAGACGTCGGTGAGGACGTAAGCGGAAACCTCCGAGTTATTCACAATATTCCGCTTGTGCTTAAAAAGCCGATACCGTTTATTGAAGTCCGCGGCGAGGTATACATGCCGAAAAAGAGCTTTGAAAAAGTTGTTGACCGCCAAATGATAAACGGTGAAAAGCCTTTTAAAAACCCCCGAAATGCTGCCGCTGGTTCACTTCGTCAGAAAGACAGCGTTGTTACATCAACAAGAGGGCTGGATATATTTGTCTTTAATATTCAGCAAATTGAAGGCGCATCCCTTACGTCACACAAAGAATCCCTTGATTTCCTTAAAGAACTAGGTTTTAATACAATTCCTTTTTATCAGCGCTTCAGTGATTTTTCAGATGCGGTAAACGCAGTACGCTCAATAGGCGAAAAGCGCGGCGAACTTGAGTTTGATATCGACGGCGCAGTTATAAAAGTTGACGATTTTGCCCAGCGTTCCGTTCTCGGTTCTACCGCTAAGTTCCCAAAATGGGCTGTTGCTTTTAAATATCCTCCCGAAGAGAAGCAGACGAAAGTGCTTGATATAGAAATTACGGTTGGAAGAACAGGTGTTTTAACACCCACGGCGGTGCTTGACAGTGTTCATCTTGCCGGTACTACCGTAAGCAGGGCAACTCTTCACAATCAGGATTTTATCGATGAAAAAGGTATAGGAATAGGTGATATTGTTACCGTGCGTAAGGCGGGAGACATTATTCCCGAGGTTGTGTGCGTTAACGAACACAATAGTCCTGGTGTATATTCTTTTCCTGCTTTTTGTCCGTCCTGCGGCGAGGCGGTAATACGCGAAGACGGAGAAGCCGCAATAAGGTGTGTAAATCCTGAATGTCCGGCTCAGTTGCTTAGAAATCTTATTCATTTTTGCTCAAGAGACGCAATGGATATCGAGGGCCTTGGACCTGCTATTATTGAAACTTTTGTTCAAAACGGCATGCTATCTTCAGCAGGTGATATTTACCGTCTAGATGAACAGAAAATTGCAAATCTTGACGGATTTCAGGAAACAAGTGCAAAAAACATTATTGCTTCCGTTGAAAAGTCCAAGGGCAACGATCTGTCAAAATTAATTTTCGCTCTCGGAATAAGACATATAGGCGCAAAGGGCGGAAAACTTCTTTCTGACCACTTCAGAAGCATTGACGCTATTCAGTCAGCCTCTGTTGACGATATACTTCAGATTGAAGGTTTCGGTCAGATTATGGCAGAGAGCGTTGTTGACTTTTTCAAAACTGACGGTGCTAAAACGCTTATTAACGAACTTCGTGAGAGCGGAATGAATATGCAGAGCAATTCAACTGTAAAAGACGAGCGCTTTGCGGGAATGACCTTTGTTCTGACAGGTACACTGCCTACGCTTAAGAGAAGTGAAGCGTCAGCAATTATAGAATCATTTGCAGGTAAAACATCATCGTCTGTTTCAAAAAAGACGACTTATGTGCTTGCAGGCGAGGAGGCCGGAAGCAAGCTTGATAAGGCAAATGCTCTTGGCATAAAAGTAATAGACGAAGAAACATTTATGGGTATGATAAAATGAGAGAATTAAGAAAAAAACAGGCTCGCCTTTATAAAATTATGAAAGGCTTTCTTATAGCCGCCGCTGTAGTAATAGTCGTTTATATCGGTGCAGAACCGTATGTTGCCAAGGCAAGCCAGACTGCGGCTATTGTTATGAATTACGTGTGTGACGCTTTGGTGCTGGGAGCAATGTTCGTGATATTTGCGTATTACAACAAATACGGCAAAAGTGACGCATTTCTTACACGAGTTGAGCACGAAATTGACGACGCGGGCTATTATTTAACAGCAAGAGAAGAAAAGACTACTGAACAGTACGTAGACGCTATGTTTAACGATTTAAAATCCTGCGGCTTTGCTTTGGATAAAAATATCGAAATAGACGATTTTGAGTTTGACATCAGAGCATACAAGAAAAAAGAATTTTTCTATGCTGTTCAAGTCGAAGCTCTTAACCGCGATGATGTTCTTGCTTATTCTGACGTTGCAGTAAACGATCTTACAGTCCAGAAGCTGAAGAGAAAAGGGGACTGCGTTATCTGCTTCGTAACCGACAAGGCAGACGACAGCGCAATTGCAATCAGCAAAGTTATTACCCCGTTCGGTAGAAAAGAACAGCTTAAGGTTTCATATGCAATTGCCGAAGTACAGACCGGAAGAGTGTATTTTCTCGGAAATATGGCAACAAAGCTCCAGCAGATGACGGCGAATTACGTTATGAACTGCGATGTTCCTATTAAAGATGAATACATCGGAAAAGAGCGTCTTCCTTTCCAGGATGAACTTGAAGAAAGAATGAAATCATTTACTATTGCCGAATTCAGAAACGGCACATTCTATACTCACTGATAAGGAGAAAAATAATGACACAAGCAGTTGAGGAATATATTAATTCTCTTAAAGGCAAAAAGATTGCTTTTGTAGGAATGGGTGTTGCGAATGCTCCGTCGGCTCTTTTTCTCGCCTCCCATGGATTGGATATATACGCCTGCGATTCAAGAGATGAGGCGTATATTGGCGAAGATATTTGCAATGAGCTTAAGAAATACGGTGTTAAGTTTTCCCTTGGCAAAGATTATTTATCTGTCCTTCCGGAAATGGATATAATTTTCCGAAGCAACGGAATACTTCCGTTTCAAAATCCGTGGATAGGAGAGTGCATCCGCCGCGGTCAAACAGTTACAAGTGAAATGGAACTGTTTTTCAAACTATGCCCTGCAAAGATAATCGGAATAACAGGTTCAAACGGAAAAACTACAACAACCACTTTGATTTATAAAATGCTCGAAAAAGCAGGCGTTAATGCTTATATCGGCGGTAATATCGGAAAAGCGATGCTTCCTTATCTTGAAGATATTACGGAAAATGATTACGCTGTGTGTGAGCTGTCTTCTTTTCAGCTTTTAACGATGGGCAATCTTGTCCACCAGCCGGATATCGCTGTTGTTACAAATATTGAGTCAACACATCTCGACCATCATGTTAATCTTGATGAGTATGTTGACGCAAAGCGTAATCTTTTGATTTATCAGTGTTCAGACCAGCGTACAATTTTAAATGCCGACTGCGACTATTCCATTGGCGGCACTGTTTATCACGATATGCGCTATGACGTAAGAGGAAAACTTGTTCAGTTTTCCATCAAGCACCCTGTGGAATGCGGCGCTTATGTTGACAACGGCAAAATTGTTTATGCTGAAAACGGCAGCATAACTCCTGTTATGGATGTTTCAGACGTTCGCCTGCCGGGATGGCATAATATCGAGAATTACTGCACCGCGGTTTCCACTGTTTGGGGTCTTGTTTCTCCTGAAGATATGCGGGAAATTGCCCGTACTTTCGGCGGTGTTGAACACAGAATTGAGTTTGTCCGTGAGGTTGACGGCGTAAAATATTATAACGATTCGATTGCAACTTCTCCGTCAAGAGTAAAAAGCGGCGTAAGAGCATTCAGCCAGAAAATAATTGTTATTCAGGGCGGCTCCGATAAGGGCAACGATATGTCCGAGATGGTGCCGGATATGGTTGAGCACGTCAAAGCGCTTATACTTAACGGTGCAACTGCAGATAAAATTGAAAAAACATTTTTGGACAGTCCGCTTTATGATGCTTCAAAAATGCCGATTTATAAAGAAAAGACTTTGGAAGAAGCGGTTAACAAAGCTCGGGAGATTGCCGAAAACGGAGATATTGTTTCTCTCTGTCCCGCTTGTCCCGCTTTTGACCAGTTTAAAACGTTTGAATATAGAGGAAGAAAATTCAAGGAATTGGTGAATAATTTTTAAAATGCAAAACACTAGAGAATTATTGAAAGAATTAACACAGACTGTAGGAGTTGCCGGCGAGGAAACGTGTATCTCCGAACTGCTTAAGGAGAAACTTTTAGATTTCGGCGAAGTTACCATTGACCAAATGAATAATGTTAGCTGTACATTTGGCAGTGGTTACCATATTCAGCTTGAAGCACATCTCGATGAGATTGGACTTATTGTCACTGAGGTTACCGAGGACGGATTTTTGAAGTTTGAAAAATGCGGCGGCGTAGACAGCAGAATGCTTCTTGGTTATGAAGTAACGGTTCACGGCAGGAAAGACTGCTTCGGGGTGATTTCAACACTTCCTCCGCATCTGCAGAAGAAGGACGATTCACGCCATGTACCTGATCCTGAAGAACTTTCAATTGATGTGGGAATGAATTTCGAGACCGCATCAAAATTGATTTCTCCCGGAGATAAAGTAACTTTCGCCCGTAATTTTACCTGCCTTTCAGACGATGTGATAAGTGCGTCATGCCTGGATGACAGAAGCGGCGTTGCAGCTGTACTGCTTGCGGCTCAGCAGCTTCGTGACGTGCCGTGCAAAGTAACGCTTCTCTTTACTTCCCAGGAAGAATTGGGAACGAGAGGCGCAAAGACTGCTCCGTTCGGTAAGAAAGTAGACGAATCAATTTCCGTTGACGTTTCTTTTGCTTATTCCCCCGGTTGTAAAAAAGAGGAATGCTGCGAGATGGGAAATGGCCCGATGATAGGAATTTCTCCGATACTTAACAGAGAAATTTCTGATAAACTGATAAAAACTGCAGAGAAATTTGACACACCTTATCAGCTTGAAGTAATGAACGGCAGAACGGGAACTAATGCAGACGTCATCACACTTTGCGAGTCCGGAATACCCTGCGGTCTGATATCAATTCCGGAAAAATATATGCACACTCCCGTTGAAACGGTTTCGGTCAAAGATGTTGAAAATGTTGCAAAACTTATTGCTGATTACGTTAAAGAAAGAGCAGGTGAGATGAATGCTTAAAAATCTTTGTGCTCTCAACGGCACCAGCGGTGATGAATCAGCCGTAAGAGAATATATAATCAGTCAGATCAAAGATTATTGCGAATATAGCGTGGACCCTCTGGGCTCTGTTATCGCTTTCAAAAAAGGAAAGAGAGAGCCTGAAAAGAAACTTATGATCTGTGCCCATATGGACGAAGTAGGATTTATAATTACTTCAATTACCGAAGACGGCTATCTGCGTTTTTCACCAGTCGGCGGTATTGATCCGAGAATTGTACTTGACAGAAAAGTGCAAATTGGAAACGTCTACGGCGTTATCGGCGCAAAGGCGGTTCATCTTCTCACTGATGATGAAAAGAAAAGCGCGCCTGATTTTGATACAATGATGATTGATATTGGCGCTTCAAGCAAAAAAGAAGCAGAAGAACGCGTAAAGCTCGGTGATTTTGCTTATTTTTGCTCTGATTATACTGAATTCGGCGACGGATTTATTAAATCAAAGGCACTTGATGACCGTATCGGTTGTATGCTGATGATAGAACTGATAAAGAGCGACCTTGAATATGACACTTGGTTTTGCTTCAATGTCCAGGAAGAAGTGGGTCTCAGGGGCGCCGCTTGCTCGTCTTACACGGTTAACTGTGACAGGGCTTTAATCCTTGAGGCTACCACCGCTGCCGATCTTGACGGCTGCCGAGGCGGCAAGCGCGTCTGCGTTTTAGGCGACGGACCTGTTGTTAGTTTCATGGACGGAAGAACAGTTTACAGCAGAAATTTGTATCAGTCGGCGTTTGAAACAGCTGCTGAGAACGGTATAAAATGCCAGACTAAAACAGCTATTGCAGGCGGAAATGATGCCGGCGCAGTTCAAAGCAGCAAAGGCGGAGCGGAGGTCCTCGCCGTTTCGCTTCCGTGCAGATATATTCATTCTGCTTCAAGCGTTGTTAAAGCCAGCGATATTGACGAGACAAGAAAACTTCTTTCAGTATTGATACCAAAACTTTATAAATAAACTCAGAATATGATTAAACAGACAGACGATATTGAAATATTAAAATCTTTTCCTGCCGCCGACCTCTTTACGGTGCGTATCAACGCACTGGCGGCGGCATACGGCTTTTCATACGACTTTGCAAGATTTTATGCTCAAAGCGATGAAAACGGCGATTTGACCGCTATAATCTCTTATCTTGATAATAACGCTACTCTTGCCTTTCTCCCTGAAGCGGATTTTTCAGAGTTGAGCTCTTTTTTTAACACAATCGGGTATACATCCCTTCTTTGCAAGGAAGGCTTTGAATTTGACGCCGATTACAACGATGGCGTTATTATGAGATCCGTTAAGTATTTTGATGTTGCTCCCGGTATGGGCGTTTTTGACGAATACCCCAAATTGATGGACCTTTTTAATTTTATCGACTATGATAAGCAGGATTTTGAAAGCTGGTATGTTGATTTAAGCCACAGAATACGCCACGGTACTGCAAAAGCAGTTGCACTTACCGTTGAGGGTGAGATAGTTTCCAGCGGTATTTTTTCTTCTATAACAGACGACGGAGCCGTGCTGACTTCTGTAAATACTAAAGCGGCGTTCAGGCGCATGGGATACGGTTCTGCTCTTGTTAAAAAGATGACTGCGGATATTGGCAGAACCGTCTTTTTGATGCGTGAAAAAGACAGAAATGAAGAATTTTACATAAAATCAGGATTTATAAACGACGGAATTTGGAGAATGTACAAATGATACCATTTTTTAATATAAGTCCCCGTATTGAAGCGGCGGCAGAAAAAGCACTGAAAAAATGCGGAGCCCAGTTTCGCAGTATTGAGGAAACAACCGAATATAACCAACTTAAAGTACAGAAGGCTTTTATTGATTTCGGAATTAGTGAAAGACATTTCGGGGTCAGCACAGGCTACGGTTACGGCGACAGCGGCAGGGAAACGCTGGATAAGGTCTGGGCTCAGGTATTTGGCTGTGAGGATGCTCTTGTTCGTCATAACTTTACCTGCGGCACCCATACTCTTGCTGTGGCTCTTTTTGGTGTCCTGCGCCCAGGTGACAAAATGCTCTGCGTAAGCGGTCAGCCTTATGATACTCTTCACAGTGTTATCGGAATTTCCGGCGAAGGAATGGGCTCGCTCAAAGAACTTGGCGTTAAATACGATTATGTTCCGCTGAAAGACGATCGTCTTGATTATGATGCGATTGAAAAAGCGGTTACGAAAGACACTGCCATGGTTTATATCCAGCGCAGCAGAGGTTATGAACTGCGCCCAAGTCTTACTCTTGAAGAAACGGAGAAAGTATGCAAAATCGCAAAATCGGTTAATCCAAACGTTATAGTAATGGTTGACAACTGTTACTGCGAATTTGTAAATAAGCTTGAACCCCCGCAGGTAGGCGCTGATCTTATCGCAGGCTCAATGATAAAAAATGCAGGCGGCGGTATCGCAAGGACAGGGGGATATATCGCAGGCCGTCATGATCTTGTGGAAAAATGTGCTTACCGTTTAACAACACCGGGTCTGGGAAGAGAAGTCGGCGCAACTCTCGGCATGAACAGGGAACTTTATATGGGACTGTTTTACGCGCCTCATACAGTGGGAGAAGCGCTTAAAAGCGCAGTTTTTATTTCCGCTCTCTTCGGAGAACTCGGCTACGACGTTACTCCTAAATATGACGAACCGAGGCAGGATATTGTTCAGTCTCTTGGTCTTGAAAATCCGGAAAGTCTCGTTGCTTTTTGCCAGGGTGTACAAAGCGGAAGTCCTATAGACAGTTTTCTTCTGCCCGAGCCTTGGGATATGCCGGGTTATGACAGCAAAGTTGTAATGGCCGCAGGCGCATTTACTCTTGGTTCTTCTATTGAACTTTCTGCCGACGCGCCTATAAGACCGCCGTACTACGCATGGATTCAGGGTGGACTTAATTTTCACTCGGCAAAGATATGCGCATTGCTTGCGGCGCAGCAAATGGAAGATAAAGGATTGTTGAAATAATGTATAATTTTAAGGGAATAAAACCTGAAATAATCGATTTGCTTTGTCTTAACAGTTTTAATGATTCTAAATCGTTTTATGAGGAACATAAGGAAGAATTAAAACAGGGCGCAACAGTCCCTATGCGCCAGATAATGCTCGATCTTGCTGATATGATGACACAGATCGATGAAAAAATGTATACAGACCCTATTTACACCGTATCACGAATAAGACGCGATACACGAAGAACGAAAAACAAAATGATGTACAGGGAAAATCTTTGGATAATGTTTCGCAGAAACAAAAAGATTTATCCCAATGCTCCGTTTTTCTGGTTTGAGTTCAGACCTGACAGTTATAACTATGGTATTGGATTTTTTGTACAAAGACCGGCTCAGTTTGACGAACTGCGCAAACTTATTCTAAAACACCCGAAAAAGTGGCTCAATGCCGTTGAAGCCGCAGAGAAAGCGGGAATGACCTTCGGTTCTTATAACGTTTATAAAAATGACAGAGTGCCTGACGCGCCGGAAAAATTGAAAAAGTATCTGAACGCCAAGGACATGAGTTTTATGTATACAGGTTTTGATATGGGCAGGATAAGTTCACCAAATCTTATTGATGAGTTGAAAGAAGCGTTTTCTGCTGCTGAACCTATGTATCGCTTTATGATTGAAGCTTATGAAAATATAATCGCGGAGGATTTACTGTAATGACTGAAAAAGAATGGATGCACCTTAAAAGCGGAACAGATGTAAGAGGAACCGCTGTTAAAACAGACGAAAAAGAAATTCAGCTTACCGATGAAACGGTTAAAAAGATATGTACTGCTTTTTGTACATGGTATCGTGAAAAATATAAGACTGATGATATAGTTATCGCTGTTGGCCATGACTGCCGTATTTCTTCGCCGCGAATCAGCCAGGCGGCTATGGAAGCATTCTGCGCCTGCGGCTGCAAAGTATATGACTGCGCACTTGCATCAACTCCTTCTATGTTTATGTGCATTGTTGAAAAGGAAGATGTAAACGCTTCTCTTGAAATTACAGCTTCTCACCATCCGTTTGACAGAAACGGACTGAAATTTTTCACTCCGAACGGTGGTCTGGAAGGTGCTGATATCACCGAAATTTTAAAAATAGCAATGAATGTCACTGTTCCTGAGGCAAACGGCAGAAAGCCCGTAGAACTGCGTTTTATGGACGAATACTGCGATATTCTCAGAAAAAAGATAATTGAAGAAGCAGAAAACGGCGAAAAACCACTCAGCGGACTTCATATTGTTGTTGACGCAGGAAACGGAGTAGGCGGATTTTACGCAAATGAAGTTTTGGCACCTCTCGGAGCAGATATCAGCGGCAGTCAATTTCTTGATCCTGACGGAAAATTTCCAAATCATATCCCAAATCCTGAAAATAAAACTGCTATTGACTCGGCGTCAAAAATGGTAACTGAGAGTTCAGCGGATTTTGGTTTGATATTTGATACAGACGTTGACCGTATGGGTTGCATCGGCCCCGCAGGAGAGGAGATAAACAGAAACTCTCTTGTAGCTCTTGCATCTGCAATCGTAATTGAAAACAATCCAGGTACTACCGTTGTTACAGACAGCCTTACTTCAGACGGTCTTAGAGATTTTATTGAAAACACTTTAGGCGGAAAACAGCTAAGATATAAACGCGGCTACAAAAACGTTATTGATAAGAGCATAGAATTCAATAATAACGGAATTGACTCTGCTTTGGCGATTGAGACCAGCGGCCATGCGGCGCTGAAGGAAAATTATTTTCTTGACGACGGTGCTTATCTTGCCACCAAGATTGTAATTAAACTTGCTAAACTTAAAAAGCAGGGTAAGACGGTGAGCGATCTTACTTCCCAGCTTAAGATGCCTGCCGAAAGCGTTGAAATAAGAATTCCGATAATGCTTGAGGAATTTAAGGAATATGGTGAAATAGTAATCGCCGATCTTACAGAATACGCTTCAACCCAACCCGGTTGGAAAATTGAAAAAGAGAATTATGAGGGCACAAGAATCAATATTCCCGGCGGATGGTTTTTGCTTCGTCTTTCGGTTCATGACCCGATATTGCCTTTGAATATTGAAAATGATGAACCGGGAGTATGCGAAAAAATAGCTGAAAAACTCCATTCATTCTTCTCACGCTTTGATAAGCTTGATTTATCAAATTTCAACAAATAAGGAGTGCTTCGCTTGCTGAATTTCATTTTTGGCAGGTCCGGTTACGGAAAGACACATTTTATTTATTCAAAAATCAATGAATATGTTAATCAGGGTAAAACTGATATTATTCTGATTACTCCCGAGCAGTTTTCATTCTTCAACGAATACCGTTTGCTTGAAATGCTGGGAGAAGAAAAAGCAGGGCACGTTCAGTGCCTTTCTTTCTCGCGCCTTTCAAACGAAATACGCCGCAGATACGGAGCAGACGGACTTCCTTTGCTCTCAAAAGGCGGCAAAGCGATACTTATGAAAAAAGCTGTCTCTTCTGTGAAGGACAGCCTTATTCTATTCGGTAAAAAAGCCGACAGCAGTTCTTTTGTATCATCAATGATTGAGATATATGACGAAATGAAATCCTGCAATCTTAATGGTGATGAAATACTACGAGCCGGCAGTGAGATGGAAAGGGAAGTGCTGAAAAACAAACTGTCGGATTTTGCAAAAATTATCTCAGCATATGATAACCTGATTGACGGAAAGTTTTCAGACCCAGCCGAAACTCCTACAAAACTTTACACCAAGTTGAACGGTCTTGGTTATTTTAAAAATAAGATTGTATTTTTTGACGGATTTAACGGCTTTGTTGCTCAGGAGTACAAGGTACTTGAAACTATAATCGAAGAAGCGGAAAATGTATATTTCGCACTTGATACAGATACTTTCGGAAGTTCAGACAAGTACGATCTTTTTGCCTACGTTAATGAAACCGCTTCAATTATTAAACGAATAGCCGAGAAACGCTCAATACCATTTACTGTTACCCAGTGCAGTGAAAACAAAAGAGCAAAATATCAAGATTTAAAACTTGTTGAAAAAGAGCTTTTTTCCGATATTGCAGAAGAAAATAATTTAAACTGTGAAAATATTCGGATATACAGCGCGTCAAGCACAACAGACGCCTGTGACGATGTGGCAAGGCAGATTAAAAATCTTCTTCGTCATGGGTATCGTGCTTCGGATATTGCTGTAACAATGCGCGATAAAAGCAAATATGAGGGAGTTTTAAATTCAGCATTTGAAAAACATGGAGTGCCTTATTTTGCCGATGAGAGACAGCCTGTTTCAACCCAGCCGATAATGGTGTTTGCTCTTTATCTTATCCGCTGTATTTCATATTCATATCAAAGTTCAGACATTTTCAGCCTTATAAAGACAGGTCTTACGGATGTTTCAGATTCTGATGATGTCTATCTGCTGGAAAACTATGTATACACTTGGAATATTAACGGCTCAGATTGGAAAAAGCCGTTTGAGCGTTCTCCAAGAGGTTTTGCCGGCGAACTAACTGAAAAAGATAAATTAGAACTAGAAAAAATTAATTCAGTTCGTGAATACGTGATATCACGACTGATAAAATTTCAAAAAAAAGTAAAAGGCGCAGAGCCGAAAGAAATATCAAAAGCAATTTTCGAAACTTTAAAATCATTTTGTGCAGACTCTCATCTTAGGGATATTGCAGTTTTTCTTAACGATAATAACGCATCAGCCCTTGCCTCAGAGCAGGCGCGCACCTGGGATATGCTCATGGATATTCTCAACCAGATGGCTGTTATTTTGCCGGAAGAGCCAATGACAATGCGCGAGTTTTATGATTTGTTCCTGCTTGTGGTAAATACGGAAGATTTGGGAGAAATTCCTGTAGGTCTTGATAATATTCAAGTCGGCCAGGCGGACAGAATGAGATTTAACAATCCAAGGGCTGTTTTTATTCTTGGCGCAAACGAGGGAGAATTTCCCCAAACGGTCAGCGGCGGCGGACTTCTTACCGAAACTGAGCGTCAGGTGCTGGCGGAACATGATTTTAAGCTCTACTCATTTGGTGAAATACTTAATCTGCAGGAGCGTTATTTTGCATATAAAGCGTGCAGTGCGCCTTCTGAAAAGCTTTTCGTTACATATACGGGAAACACAGGAAGGGAAGAAACGCCTTCATCAATTGTAACAGGATTGCTTGAACTGTTTGATGACTTAAAACCTGAAAAATTCAATTATTCAGGCGGCGAAGAACTGCTGGATACAGAGAGTGCGGCGTTTGAACTTATGGCGGGACAATTTTCAAATAACAGCCCGTTTTTCCAAACCCTTAGAAAATACTTTTCTGATGATCCAAGGTTTAACGCCGTTAAAAACGTAGCCGAGGACCGAGAGCAAAATATAGAAAGCAAAGAAACGGCGCAACAGCTGTTTGGCAAGAATATGCTTGTTTCTGCTTCGCGAATAGAGGACTATTACACTTGTCCGTACCGCTATTTCTGTAAATTCGGCCTTTCTGCAAAACCAAGACAAAAAGCACAAATCAATCCGATGGCGCGCGGAACCCTTATCCACTATGTCCTCGAAAAGATACTTTCAGATGTGGGCACAAAAAAACTGCCTTTGCTGACTGACAGAGAGATACACTCTCTTGTAGACGGTGCGGTAGAAAACTATTTCATAGAAAATATGGGCAACCCAAAAGATCTTCCCAAAAGGTTTATGTACAATTTCCGCCGTCTTTCAAAAATGATTTATGACGTGGTAAAAAGGCTTGCCGCTGAGTTTTCCGTCTGTGATTTTGAAGCCAAAGCCTTTGAACTTTCAATAGATGATACCGGCGCTGTAAAGCCTTTTGCTGTTGAACTTGAAAACGGCGGCTCTCTGAGAATACACGGCTCTATTGACCGTGTGGATGTGCTGAAAAAAGACGGAGAGCAGTACGTCAGGGTGGTCGATTACAAATCTGGCTCAAAGGATTTCCGACTTGCTGATATTGTAAACGGGCTTAATCTGCAGATGTTTGTTTATCTCTTTAATCTTTGCCGGGACAAGAACTGCACTCTCAGCGGAATTCCTGCCGGAGTTCTTTATATGCATTCTTCCCGCTCAGTTATTTCTGTTGATAACAAAGCAGAAGCAGAGAAAAACATAATGGACAAGGAAGACAAGTCTTTTGCAATGAAGGGCATTGTTTTCTCAACCGGCGCAGACGAAATTCCCCAGGCAATGGAGCACGACCTTGCAGGAAAGTATATACCTGTAAAACTTGATAAAAAAGGCGACGTTAAAGGCTCTCTTGCGGATCTAGAGGAGCTGGGACTTCTTGAAGAAAAGATCTACAGTCTTATGCGCAATATGGGAAACTCATTACTGGATGGTAAAGTTTCCCAGTATCCGGCATTTTCAAAAAGCCACGACAAGAACTGTGAATACTGTGATTTTTCATCAGTATGCAGTCTGAAAAAATCCGTGCCGAAACGTGAGTATGAAGAAATTTCAGATAAGCAGGTAATGGATGAATTAAGAGAGGAGGTGCCCCAAAATGCGTAAATGGACCGAAGCCCAGGAAAATGCAATTAACGCAAACGGCGGCACAGTACTCGTAAGCGCCGCCGCAGGAAGCGGAAAAACCGCCGTTCTTGTTCAGCGTGTTATAAATCTGATTACCGGTGAAAATCCTGTTGACGTTAATAGACTTCTTGTTGTTACATTTACTAATGCGGCAGCTGCGGAAATGAAATCCAGAATTTCAAAATCTCTTCAGGATATTATCCGAAAAGATAAAACAAATGCCAATGCAAGACGTCAGCTTTCGCTTTTACCGATGACAGACATATGCACAATCGATTCATTTTGTCTTAAACTCGTTCGTGAAAACTTCTTTAAACTTAACATCAGTAACGATTTCAGACTTCTTGACGAAAGCGAAAATGATCTTATTGCAAATGAAGCTGTTAACAACGTTCTTGATGAGTATTACGAAAAAGCAGATCCTGATTTTATCCGTCTTGCCGAAGCGTTTACCCAGCCGGATAACGACAAAAATCTGATTGATATTATAAAAAAACTCTTGCAGTATATCTTTGCACAGCCCTTTCCGTTTGAATGGCTGGATGATGCACTGAAAAGATACGACCCAAACGTTCCTTTTGAAAGTTCTGTATGGAAAAAAGTACTTGCCGACGAGATACGCCCGCTGCTGGATGACTGTTCTTATCTTGTATCATGTGCAGTTGATGCTCTTCCTGCCGAAGAGGAATACGATAAATATCGGGATTTGTTCAATAATGAAAGCAAATATCCTGATGAACTAAGAAAACTTCTTGATAAAGACTGGGACAGCTTTATGAAAGCCGCTTTGTCTCTTAAGTTTGACCGCTTTCCAACGGTTAAAAAAGCTGACTCGGAGATCAAGGGGTATGTTAAACTTTTACGCGATCAGTATAAGAAAATCCTTACTGATTCAAAAAGCGGTGTTCCCAGTTTTATTACAGGAGATTCTGCCGACTACTCCGAAGATGTGAAAATTCTTTATCCAATTTATCAGTCGCTCATACAGGTGGTAAAGGACACGCATAAGGCAATAAGAGAAATTAAGAGTGAAAGAAGCGCCTATTCCTTTGCGGATATTGAGCATTTTGCACTGGAACTTTTGTTTGAGAAGGACGAAGAAGGCAACGCGGTAAAATCAGATTATGCAAAGGCTCTGGAAGAAAGTTATTATGAGATACTTGTAGACGAGTATCAGGATACAAACGAGGCTCAGGACAGGTTGTTTGAATGTCTTTCAAATGGTAAAAACAGATTTATGGTAGGCGACGTAAAACAAAGCATCTACCGTTTCAGACTTGCCATGCCTTGGATTTTTACCGAAAAGAAAAATAATTACCTTCCCTACAACAGTGATGAGCCGCAGTTTCCGGCTAAAATTATTCTTGATAAGAATTTCAGAAGCCGTAAGGGTATCTGTGAATATGTAAACCATATTTTCTCTTTGTTTATGAATACAGGGGCAGGGGAGTTGACTTATCCAAAAGAAGATTATCTTGTTCCAGGTGCTGACTATGAGCCCGCGCAGGCTCCTAGTGCCCAGCTACATATAATAAACGAAGTCCTTTCGGCTGATATGGATAAAAAAGAAGCCGAGAAGATTGCACTCCTGATACAGAAAAAAGTAAAAAGCGGGGAACTGATAAAAGATGGTGATACATACAGACCTGTGAGATACGGCGATTTTGCAATTTTAATGCGCTCGCTTCGTTCCCATGCTCCCGAGTACGCCGAAGTTCTTCAGTCCATGAACGTTCCTGTTGTCTGCGACAATTCAACAAGCCTTTTTGATAACGCTGAAATCCGTTTGCTGCTGTCATTGCTTCAGGTTATAGACAATCCTATGCAGGACATTCCGCTTCTTACGGTAATGACTTCTCCCGTTTACGGATTTACTCCTGACGAATTGGCACAGCTTAGAATAAATGCAGGAAATGTTCGTAATTTCCACAACGCTGTTTTCTCAAACAAAAACTGTGAGAATGACAAGTGCAAAGCTTTTACAGAAGATATACGTTTGCTGAGAAAAGAAGCGGTAACCCTTTCTATTTCAGCATTTATAAGAAAACTTGTCCGCGATAAAAGTATTCTTGCTTTTGTATCCGCAATGGGAAATGGCGACCAGCGGCAGGCTAATATGGAATGCTTTATTGCCCTTGCTGACAGATTTGATATGAGTAACGGAGTGGGTCTCACGTCTTTTCTTCGTTATCTTGACAGTATTATGAACGCAGACAGAACTGTCGAAAGCGCTCCCGTGATTTCATCAGACAGTAACGCGGTTAAAATCATGAGCGTACACCATTCCAAGGGACTTGAATTTCCTATTTGTATTCTTGCTTCAGCAGGCAGAAAATACAACGACAGGGAATTATCAGAAAAACTACTTCTTCATCCTGTTCTCGGATTTGCTTCAAAATGCCATGATGAGGAAGGTTTCTTTGACTATCCCACTTCTGCTCACACAGCTGTTAAGAAAAAAACATATCAGGCAATGATGAGCGAATCGCTCAGAGTTCTTTACGTTGCTCTTACCCGCGCTAAAGAACAGTTTATTTCGTTCATTTCTCTTAAAAATTTAGAAACGTCGATTAACAACTGCGCTTCTATACTGGCAACCGGAAAGCCTGATCCATACCTTGCTTCAAGAGCTTCTTCTGATGCAACGGTTCTACTTACAGCAGCTCTTACCCATAAAGACGGCAAGGTGCTGAGAGATCTTACAGAAATCGACGTGCCCATTATTCCTGGTGACTACTCAATGGAAATAGTATTTGATGACCGGGAAGTAACCGAAACGCAGACTGAAGAAGATGAAGAGCTTACTTTTGACCCGAAGCTTCTTGAGGTTATGAAAGAGAGATTTTCATATCAGTATGAATATTCTGACCTATCAAAAATAAGCGCAAAGCGCACTGCATCTGACCTTGATGAAAAATCATTTTCAGCTGAATTTTTTGCCAGTTCTGTTCCTGCGTTTATGAATACAGGCGGTCTTACTCCTGCTCAAAAGGGAACAGCTATGCATACCTTTATGCAGTTTTGCGACTATCAGAAAGCCAAAACCTGCCCTGATGATGAGATATCAAGAATGGTCGAAAACGGTTTTCTTTCATCCGAGGAAGCAGAAACTATTGACCGTTCAAAGCTTAAAGATTTCTTTGATAGTGATTTTGCTAAGAGAATATTTAATTCAGATAAGGTCTATCGTGAATTTAAAATTTCATCTTTTGTTCCTGCAAGAGAAATAGAGAACGTCTTGTCAGACGATAAGATACTTGTTCAGGGAATTGCAGACTGCGTTTTTGAGGAAAACGGCAGTCTCGTACTTCTTGACTACAAAACAGACAGGGTAAAAGATCAGTCTGAATTATTTGAAAGATACAGAAAGCAGCTTGATTTTTATAGGTTTGCTATCGAAAAAATTCTTAAAAAGCCCGTAAAAGAGGTTTATCTTTATTCTTTTTCGCTGTCTAAGCCCTGCCTTTATAAATAATTTGAAAAAAATGCTTGCATTTTTATGTCTTATATGATAATATATCAAAGCATTATGACAAACTTGTAAAGAGGTGAAAGTGAATGAAGGACGCAATTCATCCTAAGTACGAAACTTGCACAGTTAAGTGTGCCTGCGGTGCTACTTACGAAACAAAGAGCACAAAGGGCGACATGAAAGTAGATATCTGTTCAAAATGCCATCCTTTCTATACAGGAAAGCAGAAGCTTGTTGATACAGGCGGTCGTGTAGACAGATTCAACAAGAGATTTGCTAAGAAGGCTGACTAAAACAATGCGGGCAACGAGTTTTCGTTGCCCGTTTTTTTGGTGTTGTTTATGGAAAAAGCATACAGAACAATTAAAGAAGAAGCTTTTGACGAATTTATTGAAAAGAAGTCACGCTTTATCGGTTATGCAAAGCCGGTAACTACTCAGGAAGAAGCGGTGGCTTTTATTTCTCAAATTAAGCAAAAGCATTGGGACGCTACCCATAACGTTTCAGCTTATGTTTTGAGGGAACAGCATATACAGCGCTCGTCAGACGACGGAGAGCCCAGCGGAACGGCGGGTGTTCCTGTTCTTGACGTCCTGCTAAAAGAAAATCTTGTTGACGTCTGCGTAGTTGTTACCAGATATTTCGGAGGAATTCTTCTTGGAGCCGGAGGTCTTATAAGGGCGTATTCCCATGGTTCAAAAATTGCTGTTGACGCGGCAAAAATCATTACAATGGCGCCGTGTTCAGTCCTTAGCCTGACCGTTGATTACAGTTTTTATGACAGACTGAACATTCTGTTAAATGAATTTTCTGCAAATATAGAAAACAGCGAATTCGGTGAAAATGTTACGATAACTTTTTCTTTGGACGAAAAAGCTGTAGATGCTTTTCAGGAACAGCTTACCCAGCGTAGCAACGGAAAATATGTAACTGAAAAAATCGGAGAAAAATTTGCCGAAGTATAATTTTTCCAAAACCTGCCAATCCTCAGGGAGAAAGGCAGGTTTTTTATTTGAAATTCTTGAAGGTATTTTCAGCACTGGTGCTTACGTTCGTTATTATTGCTTCTTACACGGCTCCTATTATTAAGACAAGCGAGAGAGTGCAGGAGGACGTTTTTCGCCTCCATATTCTCGCAAACTCGGATACTGAAGAAGATCAATCGTTAAAGCTGAAAGTACGCGATTATGTTCTTGAAAACTGCGGAGTATTTGATAACTGTAAAACTGTTGAAGAGGCTATTGCGGCGGCAAAAGAAAATATAAATGAAATAGAAACGCTTGCAAATGAATGTCTTAAAGAGCAGGGGAGCAGTTATTCTGCGAAAGTAAGCGTTGCTAAGGAATACTTTTCTACACGCGTTTATGACAGCATAACTCTTCCCGCCGGGTATTATCAGGCACTCAAAATAGTTATCGGTTCAGGTAAAGGTCATAACTGGTGGTGCATTGTGTTTCCTTCAGTATGCCTCTCAGCCTGTACAGAAGACGATATGGCGGCTTATCTTGATGAAGACGAAGTTAATCTAATAGAAAATAAAAACGGCTATGCAGTCAAATTTAAAGCAATTGAAATATACGAGGATATAAAGAAGAAAATTAAAGAAAATCATTGACTTTTTTCATAAATTATTTTATTATATTTGGGATATGTGCTGGTATGGCGAAATCGGCAGACGCAAGGGACTTAAAATCCCTCGGTGGCAACACCGTACCGGTTCAAGTCCGGTTACCAGCACCATATTAGGCGGGTAATCCGCTTTATATAAGCCGATGTGATGGAATTGGCAGACGTGCTGGACTCAAAATCCAGTGGTAGCGATACCGTGCGGGTTCGACCCCCGCCATCGGCACCATCCCGAAAACCTTAGAGCGCTGAGGCGCATAGGGTTTTCTTTTTTTGGTGTATTATAACGTATCGTCTAATTCCTTGATAGCAACAGGCAGGGCGTTGAAACGATCTCTTCTATCCCTGACAAAGCAGTTGTTTTCCTTATTCCGCTTATTCTGATTTTCTGCTGAAATTCGTTACAATATGACTGTTTTTACAGGATAAAACAAGGTGATAATGTCTTTTATTTATCATTTACACAGTTTTATTGGTGTAAAAGTTGCAATTCTTGGCTGATTTGTATATAATAACTGTGTTTTGCACAAACATATCATTATAGTTTTTCAGAATAAATACCCTAAGGGGGCCTTTTTATCAACAGAAAAATAGTTGCCGGTGCAGTGGCAGGACTTCTGTCCGTCTCTGTTTTAACAAGCGGAATAACCACTTACGCACTTGCAGAAAAGCAGTCTTCAAAGCCCGGTTACGCTCTTAACGTAACTATTACCGACGATGCGGCTGTCGACAATGAAGTTTCAGCAAAAATAAAAGTTAAAGACGTTTCATCTTCAAAAGCAACCCTTTACTGGGACGCGGCGGGTCTGTTTAATAACTACCGCATTTATCAGTATGACTTTATCCTAAAAAAGTGGATGCTTTACGACTCGGTAAGGGTAAGTGAAATAAAACTTGAAAAACTGTCTTCCGGCATGTTTTATAAGTTTAAAGTTGCAGTTCCCACAGCAGACGGACTGCGCGAAAATGTGGTTGGAGACGTTTCGTTTATTACGAAGCCTAAAACACCGTCCGTTTCACTTGAGGCTTACGGCGCAACCTATGTTACACTGAGCCTTGAAAGCGAGAAAACGCCGACTTCATTTAAAATCTACCGTAAAGACGGCAACGGAAAATTTAAGCTCATTGACACGGTTGACGGCAGTAAAACTCAATATGAAGATACTTCTCTTGAACCGAAAACTAACTATGAATACAAGATAAAGTCGGTTGTTGAGAACTCAAAAAAGAAATCCGAAAGTAAGTATTCAAAAACTGTAGAAGTTAAAACGGGCAAAACAATGAAGCTTCCTAAAGTTTCAGGAGCCTGTAAAACATATGCTTACTACACGGCGGTAACCGACAAAACGTCTGCGGCTTATGCTGTTCTTAATTCAGGAACTTACAAAGGCATAACATACGAAACATACACAGACGAAGAAACGGGTATCAGAATGGTTGATGATTGTTACTGCGCCGCTTTGGGAACGTATTACGGAACTGAAAAAGGTACGAAATACAGAATAACTCTCAAATCGGGTGAAACATTTAAAATCATTCTGTGCGATACTAAGTCAAACCGCCACACCGATAAAAAGCATCAGTACGCTAAGAAAAACAAAGATATCGTTGAATTTTACGTTGATAAGGATAAAATCCCTGATGAAGTTAACGGGAATTACAACGTTCTTGAACAGTTCAACGGACCTATTGCTTCAATTGAAAAAATAACCCAAGTCGAAAACGACACAGAAGAATAAAATATAAAGCCACGGATTTACCGTGGCTTTAATTTTTTCTTATTTGTTTACTACGTTTTGAGGATTACCGCTGATAAAAGCATTCAAATTGTCTTCTAGTATGCCTAAAAGGCGTTTTCTTGTTTCATACGCAGCCCATGCTATATGAGGTGTAATTAGGCAATTTTTAGCCGTCAGCAGGGGATTATCTGCTTTTGCAGGTTCTGTTTCAAGAACATCAAGACCGGCTCCTGCAATTTTGCCTGAGTTTAGAGCGTCGGCCAGAGCCTGTTCGTCAACAACAGGACCTCTTGACGTATTTATAAATACAGCAGATTTTTTCATTTTAGAAAATGCTTCTGCATTCATCATTGAATTTGTCTGGGATGTAAGCGGACAGTGGCAGGTTACAAAGTCGCTTTCTTTAAGAATGGTATCAACATCTGTAAATCTGGTTTTCTTGAGACTGCCTGCTTCTTTTGGATGTGGTGCAAATGCTAAAACATTCATTCCGAAAACTTCAGCTATTTCTGCAACTCTTCGGCCGATTGCGCCGAAACCAATTATTCCGATTGTCTTTCCGTCCAGTTCGGCAAGAGGCGCTTTCCAGAAACAGAAGTCAGGGCAGGTGCACCATTCTCCGTTGTGAACTGCTTTTGAATGGAGTTCAACTCTGTTTGTAAATGCAAGAATTAAAGAAAATACCAGCTGAGCGACAGCATTAGTGGAATACGCCGGAATGTTCGATACGGTAATACCGAGTTCCTTAGCAGTTTCACAGTCAACAACGTTATACCCGGTGGACTGAAGACCGACATATTTTAACTCAGGACTGAGTTTTCTGAGAGTATCGCCGTCAAGAACGGTTTTGTTGATAATAAGAACGTCTGCACCTTTTGCTCTTGAGACAACGTCCTCTTGACTTGTACGCTCATAAACAGTAAGATCACCGTATTTTTTAAACTGTTCCCAACTTAAGTCGCCGGGATTTGTTGTATATCCGTCAAGATTTACTATTTTCATATTTCACACGCCTTTCTCTGTACGAATTATAACCCTTTAACCGTAAAAAAGCAATATTGACTTGATAGGGAAGGGGAGTTTAGTTATAATATTTTATAAGTAAGACAAAGAATTTGCTCATATATATAGTAAAGGTGAAAATTATGAAAAAATCCTTTGTTCTTTTACTGACAGCGGCTTTTGTATTTGTTACCTGTCTGTCGCTAAATAATCTGCTTTCGCGTGTTAAACTGTCATCGCAGCATTTTAACTCTTCAAAGTTCAGTCTTGTCATTGACCCCGGTCACGGAGGAAGAGACGCGGGCACTAATGCAACTGACATGACGCTGGAAAAAGATATAAATCTTGCGATAGCACAAAATCTGTATGATTTTGCAGCGGTAAGCGGAATGTCTGTTTCAATGACACGAACTGGTGATTATCTTGTTTACGGAAGCGGCGATGACCGAAACCGCTCAGATCTGTATAACCGATATGATTACATAAACAGCGTTGACAATGCGATTTTGGTTTCGATACACCAAAATCATTACGAAGATACTTCCCAGTGGGGAATGCAAATCTGGTATACTGTTAATGACACAAAGAGTAAACAACTGGCCGATAGAATTCTTGAATACGATAAAAAATTCCTTCAGCCAGACAATCAGAGGACAAATAAACCCTCTGACGACAGTTACTACCTTCTTTATAAAGCAAAAGTGCCGTCAGTTATGGTTGAATGCGGTTTTATGAGCAATGTTGAAGAGAATAATCTTCTTAAAACAGACGAATACAGGCAAAAAGTAGCATATGTTATTCTTTTAGGCCTTAACGATATGATGAAAGAACAGGAGCAGTAAAACAAAATGGCAAAAAGTAAGAGCGTATTTATTTGCAGTGAGTGTGGCTACGAGTCGGCAAAGTGGTACGGAAAGTGCCCGAATTGCGGCGAATGGAACACAATGAACGAAGAAATAAAATCACCGTCAGCTGGAATTAAAGGCGGTTCAGTAGCCTATAAAAGCAGTAAATTAATGCGCCTTAATGAAATTACAAACGATATTGAAAAACGTCTTTCGACGGGAATATCCGAACTTGACCGTGTTCTGGGCGGGGGGATTGTTGAAGGTTCGCTTGTCCTGCTGGGCGGCGATCCCGGTATAGGAAAGTCAACAATCCTTTTGCAAGCGTGCCAGAATATAGGCAAGGACAAAAAGATACTCTATGTCAGCGGTGAGGAATCTGTAAGTCAGATAAAATTGAGAGCAAACAGGCTTGAAGTATTTACAGAAAATCTTTTCCTGCTTTCCGAGACCGATGTGGGGATTATTGCGGAAACTATTCGCTGTGAAAAGCCTGATGTTGTGATTATAGACTCGATACAAACTATGGTTTACGATCAAGTTTCTTCTTCTGCAGGTTCCGTAACTCAGGTTAGGGAATGCACAAATGTTTTTATGCACACTGCAAAATCCTACGGTATCCCGATTTTTGTTATAGGTCATGTTAATAAAGACGGCGCCATTGCAGGTCCGAAGGTACTGGAACATATTGTGGACACCGTTCTTTACTTTGAAGGCGAGCGAAATTACTCTTACAGAATACTGAGAAGCGTTAAAAACAGATTTGGCTCTACTAACGAAATCGGCGTTTTTGAAATGACCCAAAACGGACTAATGGAGGTGGAGAACCCTTCGCAGCTTATGCTTTCAGGAAGGCCTAAGAACACCAGCGGAACGTGCGTTGCCTGCGTCATGGAAGGCTCAAGACCTATCCTTGCAGAAGTTCAGGGACTTGTTACTGCAACCGGTTTCGGCAATCCTAGAAGAATGAGCACAGGTTTCGATTTTAACCGAATGGCAATGCTTATTGCTGTACTGGAAAAACGTGCAGGTTATTTTTTCAATAATATGGATGCATATATTAACGTTGTCAGCGGTCTTAAACTGGACGAGCCTGCGGCTGATTTGTCAGTGACAATGGCTCTTGTATCTTCACTTAAAGATGAAGTCATAGGGGACAAAATACTTACTTTCGGCGAAATAGGACTTGCCGGAGAAATAAGGGCTGTCAATCACTGCGAACAGCGTGTCCAGGAAGCGAAGCGCCTCGGTTTTGAAAGATGCGTAATTCCGTTTCATAATTATAAGTCACTTTCAAAAGATATAAAGAAAAGTCTTGATATTGTACCGGTGCGCACTATAAGAGACGCTTTTTCTGCAATAACTGAATAAAAGAAAAATACAGGAGAACCTGCAAGATGTTCTTCTGTATTTTTTATTTTGTTCTAGGGAACAGGTTGACGAGTGATAAAAAAATTGCTATAATTATACAAAATTAATATTTTGTGCAATATAGGGGAGTTAAAAACCGAAAATTTGATAAGAGTAGCGGTTTAGTAGTTTTTTCTTCTTTAAAATCTATTTCCTTTGTTTTCTGCAAAATATAAGTCTGCTCTGGAGCCTTTCAGTTTTTTTCAGACGATACTCTCATCGTTTTTCAAATTTCTATTGAATTTAATCTTGCCTCATGTTCTTACTGCGATGATAATTATAGCGCAGTTTTGTAGATATCAGGATTAGACTATGATTATAACTGAAATTACGATTTATAGCGTATAACATATTAAAACTGATTTTTCAGCGTTTTCTTCAAAGGCAGTTTTTCTTTGTCTTTGTTTATGGGTTATTTATTTATTTATAGTGAAGTAATGACATTAGTATGCTAATTTTCCTATTAAAAATTGATTTCCAACAATATTTATATTTTTTTATCAATACCCTTTTATCAGAATATTATTTTCTTAAACGTGTGAAACTGTTTCACAGCATGGAGGTGCTTATTATAATGAGAAAAGATGAATTTCAATATTTGCCTCAGTTAGTACAGCAATATCTGATTTACCTTGAAGCAATCAAAGGTCATAGCGAACTCTCAGTAATAGAATATGCTTCAGATCTTCGCACATTTTTTCGTTATATTGCCCGGCTTAAAGGTCTTTGCAGTAAGGATACGCCTGATGAAGATATTGATATCTCCCCTATCGACCTTGATTTTATAAAAAAAATCACCTTAAATGATGCTTATATGTTTCTAATTTACTGCAAAAATAAAAGAAAAAACAATGAAACTACGAGAGCGCGAAGAGTTATAGCAATAAGACGATTTTTTATTTATTTAACTGATAATCAAAAGCTTTTAGATGAAAATCCTATGAAAACTCTTGATATTCCGAAGACAAAAAAAGCCCTGCCTAAATACCTCACATTAGAGGAAGCAGAGCGGTTGCTGGACGTTATTGACGGAAAATTCAAGGAACGTGATTATGCTATTATAACGCTGTTTTTAAATTGCGGAATGCGGCTTGCCGAGCTTGTTAGCATAGATTACAATGATATAAAAGCAGACGGCTCTCTTATTATAACAGGTAAAGGAAACAAAGAACGCAGAATATTTCTTAATCAGGCGTGCGTTAATGCGGTAACTGCTTACATGAAAGTCAGACCACATGACGGAGTCAAAGATAAAGCCTTGTTTCTCAGTTCAAGAAATCAGCGTATAAGTCCTAAAACAGTACAACATCTCGTTTACCAGTATCTTGATAAAGCAGGTCTTGGCGACCGTGGTTTGTCTGTGCATAAACTGCGTCACACTGCTGCGACTTTGATGTATCAGCACGGTAACGTTGACCTTCTATTGCTTAAAGAGATATTGGGGCACGAAAATCTCGGTACTACGGAGATATACACACATATCAGCGAAGACGCCGCCAAAAAGGCTGTTGCTTCAAATCCGCTGTCAAAAGAAAAGGCTAAATGGTAATTACAGAGCGAAAAAGCGTTGTTATTCCTGCGTTTACTAATGCCGCCAGCGCCACAACTACAGCAAAAATTAAATATTTTTTCAGATATGACTTAACATCAAATTGGGTCATATCTGTTTTTTTTACTGATAAGTCAAAAATACTTCTGGACATATCAGTACTTATTTTTATAGACATGGTAATTACTGTTAAAAGTAAAGCGGCGGCAGGAATTACCATTAAAAGGCAGTACACAATACCTTTTGCGCCATTGTTTACATAGTAATAGGCTACCTTCATTCCGATTACGATACCGCATCCCAGCGGAACGAAATTAACGAAAGGAAAACCTATCATACAAAAGCCAAGAAAAACGGTTATAAGAAATATACTGAAATAAAGGCAAAAATCAACAATAAACAGCTGAAGGAATTCAGACTGAGTAAAGGTTGTCAGAATATTATCCAGCGTTTCACCGGCAAATTGTTTGTAAATCGTACTTCCTATTATCAGTCCGCATATGTAAAAAACAAAGCTGTATATGTATGACTTGTAGTCAAATATGTGGAACTCTTTTAATTCTGCCAGTTTTGTTTCCGGCTTTTTGAAAAAATCAAATTCCTGTTTTTTGTTTTCTTTCATGTTTTACACCTTGATTTTCTTTTTACCGAATGAAGCAATTACAGCACAGCTTGGTATCAGTAATAATCTGATAATGAATAACATTGTGCCTACAGGGTTGATACAACCGTTAACCACTGAAATAATCAGTGCGGGCATAACAGAAAGTACAGCCATAACTGTACGGTTATTTTTTATTCCGCTGATTGAAATTTTAGCAATGATAAACGGACACAAAATGTCCATAGCTATTGCCAAATACGGTATGTTGTCAAGATCCATATCCGTTTTCCAAACAATAAGAGCAAGGAGCGCCGCCGCAGCGCCGTAGCAAATAACGGTGGCAAAAACAACTTTGACGATATAAATCACTAACAATTTGCCTGATTTTCCTACATTAAACTTTGGCATAAAAAATCTCCTCCGAATAAAAACTATTCAGAGGAGTAATTTTTTAGAACTTTATAAGGATTTTATTTTTCGATTTTTTCTTCAGCTTCTTTTACAACGTCGGTTTTCTCTTCAGCATCCTTTTTCTTGTTCTTTTTGCTGTTTTTCTTGTTCTTAGCCGCTTCCTTAGCTGCTTCAACTTCTTTCTGGTGCTGTTCCATCTTAGTCTTGTTTGTGTTTACAGCCCAGCGCTGAATGCGCATCTTGTTGCGGTCTGCACCTGTTTCAATAATAAGGTCTTCTTCACGAATTGTAACAACTTTACCGACAATACCGCCGATTGTGATGATCTCATCGCCGATTTCAAGCGAAGATCTCATTTCCTGCTCTTCTTTCTGGCGCTTTCTCTGAGGACGGATTGTAAGGAAATACATGGCAACAACCATTACAACCATTACAATCAGGAAAGATGTTGATGATGCGCCGCCTCCGGCAGCTGAAGAAGATGCTGTAGATGAAAAAAGTAAAATTGGTGTCATTTCATATTCCTCCCGAAAATGATGAAACTATTATATCAAATATAAAATATATTTCAAGTCTTTTCTATATTCTGGTATCAAGTTTCACACAATATTCATTTTTATAATCTTCAAACGTACCGTTTTCTAACACTTGTCTTATTTCTGTCATCAAATTATTATAAAAATAAAGATTATGCATAACAGCAAGCCGCATACCAAGCATTTCTCCTGCTTTAAGAAGATGTCTGATATAAGCGCGGCTGTAATTCTGACATACAGGGCAGCTGCACTGAGGGTCAATTGGCTGTCCGTCGTGATCGTATTTTGCGTTATTTATGTTGATTATTCCTGCTTTGGTAAACAGATGACCGTGGCGGGCATTTCTTGAAGGCATTACACAGTCAAACAGATCTACGCCTCTGGAAACGCCTTCGAGAATATTTCCCGGTGTGCCTACACCCATAAGGTAACGCGGTTTGTCCTTTGGCATATACGGCTCAACGGCGCTTATTATTCTGTACATATCTTCCTTTGGTTCGCCAACTGCAAGGCCTCCGATAGCATATCCGTCGCAGTCAAGCTTTGCAATTTCTTTCATATGCCATATGCGTATATCATCATATGTGCATCCCTGGTTTATGCCGAAAAGAAGCTGGTTTTTATTTATAGTTTCAGGCAAAGAATTGAGTCTTTCCATTTCAGCCTTACAGCGTTCCAGCCATCTAAGTGTTCTGTCGCAAGATTCAGTTGCGTATTTTCTCGTGGCTGGATTTTCAACACATTCGTCAAAAGCCATTGCAATGGTAGAAGCAAGATGAGACTGAATTTGCATACTTTCTTCAGGCCCCATAAATATCTTTTTTCCGTTTACGTGGGAATGAAACGTTACGCCTTCTTCCTTGATCTGGTTCAGTTTTGCAAGACTGAATACCTGAAATCCGCCGCTGTCCGTAAGTATGGGTCTGTTCCAATTAGTGAACTTGTGAAGACCTCCCATTTCAGCAACCAGCGTATCCGAAGGACGGACATGCAAATGATATGTGTTGCAAAGCATAACCTGACAGTTGATATCTTCAAGATCACGGGTAGAAAGCCCCCCTTTGATTGCACCGCAGGTAGCAACGTTCATAAAAGCAGGTGTTTGAACCGTTCCGTGAACAGTCTGAAACTCTCCCCTTCTCGCAGCACCAAGCTGTTTAATTACTTTAAACATATATTTTTACCTCAACAAATAAACATTGCGTCACCGAATGAGAAAAATCTGTATTTTTCCTTTACGGCGGTATTATAAGCGTTCATAATATTATCAAATCCGGCAAAAGCGCTGACAAGCATGATAAGCGTGCTTTCAGGCAGATGGAAATTAGTAATCAGTGCGTCCATGCACTTGAATTCAAAGCCCGGATAAATGAAAATACTTGTATTGTCGTCATCCTCGCAGATACAGCCGTTTTTAGCAGCAACAGACTCAATAGTTCTGCAAGACGTTGTGCCGACAGCGATTACTCGTCCGCCGTTTTTCTTGGTTTCGTTTATCAGTTCAGCCGTTTCAGGGGGCATATGATAATGTTCCGTGTGCATTTTGTGTTTCGTTACATCGTCTACTTTTACAGGACGGAAAGTACCGAGACCTACATGAAGCGTAACATAGCCTATTTTTACACCCATCGCCTTGATTTTTTCAAGCATTTCGGGAGTAAAGTGAAGACCCGCAGTAGGAGCGGCGGCGGAACCGAGTTCCTTGCTGTATACAGTCTGGTAACGCTCTTTGTTTTCCAGTTTTTCTTTTATGTAAGGCGGAAGAGGCATCTGACCTATTTCGTCAAGAACTGCGAAAATATTACCGTCGCAGGTAAAGCGTACAATTCTGTTGCCGTCTTCCTGAACATCAATAACCTCTCCCTGAAGTTTTCCGTCACCGAAATCAAACTTGGTTCCGATTTTAGCACGTTTTCCGGGTTTGCATAAGCACTCCCACACATCGTTTTCCTTCTGAGTAAGAAGCAAAAATTCTACATATGCTCCTGTCTCCATTTTTGTTCCGTAAATTCTTGCGGGAATTACTCTTGTATTATTAAGTATCAGGCAGTCTTTGTCTGTTAAATATTCGGTTAAATTCCTGAAAATTCTATGCTCTATGGCTCCTGTTTCCTTGTTAAGCACCATCAGGCGAGAAGCGTCTCTCGGCTCAATTGGAGTCTGAGCTATCAGTTCCTGAGGCAAATCGTAGTAAAAATCCGAAGTTTTCATAAATTATCTCCATAAAATATTTGACATATATATATAGTAAGTGATATTATATCTAAAAAGTGTTGAGAATTTTTCCATCTCAACTCTGCCTAGAGTATTATATTGCAAAATGCTTTTATTTACAAGGCATTTTTTAAGGAGAATGAATTATGAACAAAAAGTACAAAGTAGGAATCGTAGGTGCCACGGGTATGGTAGGTCAGCGTTTTGCAACTCTGCTGGAAAATCATCCCTGGTTTGAAGTAGTTTGTCTCGCAGCTTCTGCAAGAAGCGCAGGCAAAACATATGAAGAAGCAGTAAGCAAAAAATGGTGCATGGATAAACCTATTCCCCAATCAATGAAGGATATAGTTATCATGGACGCAACAGCTGATATCGACAAAATCACTTCTCTTGTTGATTTCGTATTCTGCGCTGTTGATATGAAGAAAGATGAGATCAAAGCACTTGAGGAAGAGTACGCAAAGCATGAGTGCCCCGTTGTTTCAAACAACTCAGCGCACCGCTTTACTCCCGACGTGCCGATGGTGGTTCCGGAACTTAATCCTGAGCATATTGAAATCATCCCCTCTCAGCGCAAACGTCTCGGAACAAAGCGCGGATTTATTGCAGTCAAATCAAACTGCTCACTCCAGAGCTATGTTCCTGCACTGTTCCCGCTTCATGGAAAATTCGGCATCAAGCGCGTTCTTGTATGCACATACCAGGCAATCAGCGGTGCAGGCAAGACATTCGAAAGATGGCCCGAAATGATCGATAACGTTATCCCCTACATCGGCGGCGAAGAAGAAAAGAGCGAAAAAGAGCCTCTTAAACTTATGGGTAAAATTGTCGGCGACGAAATTGTTTCAGCAACCAAACCCCAGTTCACCGCTCAGTGTATCCGCATTCCCGTTACAAATGGTCATCTCGGTGCAGTATTTGTAGATTTTGAAAATAAGCCCAGTAAAGAAGAAATGATTGAAATCTGGGAGAATTTCAAAGGCAGAGCGCAGGAACTCGAACTGCCCAGCGCTCCGAAACAGTTTTTGCATTATTTCACTGAGCCTGACCGTCCCCAGATCAAGTCTGAAAGAGAACTTGAAAACGGAATGGCGGTTTCAATCGGCAGACTTCGTGAAGATACTCAGTATGACTATAAATTTGTATGCCTTTCTCACAATACACTCCGCGGCGCGGCAGGCGGCGCTGTTCTGCTTGCTGAACTGCTGGCAGCTGAAGGCTACATGGACTGATTTGAAGGGAGAAAATTACTATGAAAAATCCTATTTTTACCGGCGCCGCTGTTGCAATAATTACACCGATGCACGAAGACGGCACCGTTAATTATGAAGAATTTGCCCGCTTTGTTGACTGGCAGATAGAAAACGGCACAGACGCTATCGTAATCTGCGGAACAACCGGCGAAAGTTCAACACTTGATGTTGATGAACATATGGCAGCCATCAAATGGTGCATTGAATATGTTAACGGAAGAATTCCCGTTATTGCCGGAACAGGTTCCAACTCAACAGCAAGTGCAATTGAGATGAGCGTTGAAGCTTGTGAATACGGAGCAGACGCTCTCCTCCTTGTAACACCTTACTACAACAAAACAAGCCAGGCTGGTCTTATTGCTCATTACACAGCTATCCATGATGCAACCGACAAGCCTATTATCCTTTATAATGTTCCTTCAAGAACCGGCCTCAACATTAAGCCCGAGACTGCTCTTGAACTTTCAAAGCTCCCGAGAATTAACGGTATTAAAGAAGCTTCGGGCGATCTTGACCAGATTGCTAAGGTTAAGGAACTCTGCGGTGACGAACTTAATATCTGGAGCGGCAACGACGACCAGATTGTTGATATTCTTGACCGCGGCGGACTTGGCGTTATCAGCGTTCTTTCCAATGTTTGTCCTCAGGAAACACATGATATCGTGGCTAAATATCTTGACGGTGACATAGAAGCTTCAAAGGCTCTTATGGACAAATATATGAAGCTTGCTAAGACCCTTTTCTGCGATGTTAACCCAATTCCAGTTAAGGAAGCAGTTAATTTGATGGGCTACAAAGCCGGCCATTGCAGAATGCCTCTCGTTGACCTTTCAGATGAAAACAAGAAACTTATGAAAGAAACCCTTGAGGAATACGGTTTGATTAAATAAGATTAAGGCAGGACGTATAAATGACAAGACTGATAATATCAGGCGCAAACGGAAAGATGGGCAAAGTTATCCGAAATGTTGTAAGCGCCAAGGATGACTGCGAAGTGGTTGCAGGTATTGATATCAATACTGAGAGCGACTCATTACCCATTTACGACTCCCCTGAGAAAATTGCTGAAGAGGCAGATGTGATTATTGATTTTTCAAATCCGGCACTGCTTGACAGTCTGCTTGATTTTGCTGTAAGCAGAAAGATACCGCTTGTTATAGGAACAACGGGTTATGATGAAGCCCAGAAAGAAAAAATCAGAAAAGCATCAGAAAAAACTGCTGTTTTCTTCACTTACAATATGTCGCTTGGTGTAAACCTTCTTGCAAGCCTTGCTAAAAAGGCTGTTGAAGTGCTCGGTAGCGATTTTGATATTGAAATTGTAGAAAAACATCACAATCAAAAGATTGATGCTCCCAGCGGTACAGCTCTTATGCTTGCCGACGCAATGTGCGAAGAAATCGACAGACCTATGAAATACGAATACGACCGTCACTCAAAGCGTGAGAAACGTACCCGCGATGAAATCGGTATTCACGCAGTTAGAGGCGGCACCATTGTCGGCGAACATGAAATTATTTTTGCCGGAAGAGATGAGATCATAACTCTCAGCCACTCCGCAAGAAGCAAAGAGATTTTCGCAGTAGGCGCAGTAAATGCCGCTATGTTTATGAATGGCAAAGAAGCAGGCCTCTACGACATGAGCCAAATGATTGATTAGCTTTAAGCCCCTGTTTCACAGGGGCTTTTTTATGATTAATTTAGACAGTAAAAAAGACGACGGATAAATTCCGTCGTCTTTTATTTTAATCGTATTATTCTTTAGTCCAGGTTACGCCCTGAGGAGTGTCTTTTAAGATTATGCCTTTTGCTTTAAGTTCGTCACGAATCTTGTCAGCAGTAGCAAAGTCTTTATTCTTTCTTGCTTCCTGGCGTTTCTCAATAAGAGCCTCAATTTCGCTGTCAACGTCGTTTGACTTACGGTTATAAAGAATGCCCAGAACATTGCAAAGCTCGTCAAAAAGGCCTGCGGCGGTTTCACAGACGTGTTTTGAAACGTTTTTATCAAGAATTCTAGTGTTGATATCTTTAACGAGTTCAAATACAGCAGAAAGACCGTCAGCAGTATTAAGATCATCGTCCATTGCTTCAATAAATCTGTCGTGGTGAGCGGCAATATCTGAAAGAAGCTGTTCATCGTCTGCGACATCTGCAGAAGCATTCTTTACGGCAAAATCGAGACTTTCACGGCAGGTATAAAGACGTTCAAGAGCCGCTTTGCACTGATTTATAATATCAAGATTATAATTAATTGGTGAACGGTAATGAGCAGAGATAAGGAAGTATCTGATTACTTCGTATCCGTAAACGTCCGCAATTTCTCTTACCGTTTTAAAGTTACCCAGCGACTTACTCATTTTTACATTGTCAACATTAATGTATCCGTTATGCATCCAGTAATTTGCAAATGAGCATCCGTTTGCGCACTCGCTCTGAGCAATTTCGTTTTCGTGGTGCGGGAAGATAAGATCCTGTCCGCCGCAGTGAATATCAATTGTTTTTCCGAGATATCTGCGGTTCATTGCCGAGCACTCAATGTGCCAGCCGGGACGTCCGTGGCCCCAGGGAGACTCCCAGTAAGGCTCACCTGCTTTGGCCGCTTTCCAGAGAGCGAAATCAAGCGGATCTTCCTTCTGTTCACCTACGGCAATGCGAGCGCCGCTTTCAAGATCCTCGATTGGCTGGTGAGAAAGTTTGCCGTAATTTTTGTCCATTCTTGTTCTGAAATAAACGTCTCCGTTTACTGCATAGGCGTAACCTTTTTCTTCGAGCGTTTTTATTATATCGATAATTTCATCAATGTTTTCCGTAGCTTTAGGATGAACTGCGGCGTCTTTAAAATTAAGGCCGTGGGCGTCTATCCAGAACTCATTGATGTATTTTTCCGAAATTTCCTTGTAAGTCTTTCCTTCTTCGTTTGCGCGATTAATAATCTTATCGTCAATATCGGTAAAATTCTGAACGAATTTAACTTTCATACCACGGTATTCAAGATATCTGCGCAGAACGTCAAAAACACACAGCGGACGTGCGTTACCTATATGAATATAGTTATAAACAGTAGGTCCGCAGGCATAAATCTTTACTTCATTCGGGTCCTGAGGAACAAATTCCTCTTTCTGTCTTGTTAAAGTATTAAATATTTTCATTTTATCTGCTCCTTTAGTTTTTCTATTTCTTCTTTAAGCATTTCTATTTTTGCTTCGTTGTTATGAATAGCATTCATTACGGGATCAGGGATATTTATCTGGTCAAGATCGTCAACTCGTTCGCCGTTCATTCTTACCACTTCTCCGGGAACGCCTACAACTGTACAGTTAGGCTCAACGTCCTTAACCACTACTGCACCGGCGGCTACTTTTGAGTTACGACCGATTGTAATAGGTCCGAGAACTTTTGCGCCGGAGCCTATCATAACACCGCTTTCAATGGTGGGATGACGTTTTCCTAAATCTTTGCCCGTACCGCCCAGGGTTACGCCCTGATAAATCATTACGTCGTCGCCGATTTCAGTTGTTTCGCCGATGACTATTCCGCTTCCGTGGTCAATACATACGCGGCGGCCTATTTTTGCTCCGGGATGAATTTCTATTCCCGTTTTATGAGCTGTTCTCTGGCTTATCATACGCGCAAGAAAAGGCATATTGTGGTTGAGAAACCACTGTGCCTTGCGGTGACTTCTGAGAGCCTTAAATCCCGGATACAGAAGCGCTATTTCAATCGGGCTTCTTGCCGCAGGGTCGTGCTCCATAAAGCACTTTATATCCTCTTTATATCTGTCAAACATTGAGCACCTCCAAAAAAATATGCCCCTGTCAAAATGACAGAGGCAATAGAAATACTGCGGTTCCACTCTTATTTATACTCAAGCTCTAATTGAGCCTTTTGCCTGTAACGGGGCCTTATCCGTCGCAGAATACTGTTAATTCCTCTGCGAAGCTCCGGGGTGCATTTCGCCGCTCCTCATCATACGGATGTTTCACCATATCATCCGCTCTCTTTCTGACCGGTGCGCAGTTACTTCTCCCCATCAGTGCTTTTTCATATTAAATTCAATATCATTATAGCAAATAAAAACAATTTTGCAACTGTTATTTTGTTTTAATCAGATGCCAGCCGTCTTTTGCATAAACAAGTCCGGAAAGCAATGTAATAACACCTACTATCCAAAACGCGACAGTACAGTAAACATTGAGCCAGCCTGTTGACGGATCAATATCTGCTTTTCCCTCGCCGATAGCAAGAAGCAAATAGGTCATACCTGTTGTTGACATCTGCAAGAAAGTCTTAGCTTTGCCAAATTTATTGGCGGCAACAACTTCTCCTTCGGCAGCTGCTGCCATTCTTATTCCTGCTACAAGGAATTCACGGGCAAGCATCAGCATGATAACAAGATCAGTATGCCATCCCATGTTTACAAAAACAAGAAACGCCGCAAATACAAGGGATTTGTCTGAAAGCGGATCCATAAGTTTACCGAAATCAGTAACAAGTCCGTTTTTTCTGGCAATATAACCGTCGACCTTATCGCTCATGCACGCCACAAAATAAATTACAAGGGCAACAGACCAGTGATAAGGAAATTCTATCAGAGAAGCTGCAAGCAAAAACGGAATGCAGACAAATCGAAAAACAGTAATTTTATTAGGTAAATTCATTTTAACATTCTCCAATCAAATCATAGCCTTCTGTACCGGTAACGGTAACATCAGCAAAATCACCGTTTTGCAGCTTTTCATTACTGGTGAAAATGATATTGCTGTCAATCTCAGGCGAGTCGAAGTAACAGCGCCCGATATAACGGCCGTTTTCAAAGCCGTCAACAATCGTTTTATACGTCTTCCCTACCCTACGGCTGTTACAGCTTTCTGTAACTTCATACTGAATGTTCATCAGCGTTTCGGCGCGTTCTTTTTTTACCTTTTCGTCAATCTGGTTCGGAAAAGATGCGGATTTCGTACCTTCTTCAGGGCTGTATGTAAAACATCCCATTTTATCAAACTTCATTTCGCGCACAAATCTGCAAAGTTTCGTAAACTGTTCTTCAGTTTCGCCCGGGAAGCCCACCATAAACGTTGTGCGAAGAGCAAGATCAGGAATACGGCTTCTCATATTTTCAATCAGTTTTTTGAGCGTATCGTAAGAGCCATATCTGTTCATTGATTTAAGAATGTCTCCGTTGCAGTGCTGAAGCGGTATGTCAATATAAGAACATATTTTTTCTTCGCTTGCAATTACATCAATGAGTTCATCGGTGATGTGATCAGGATAACAGTAGTACATTCTTATCCATTCAATGCCGTCTATCTTAACAAGCTCTCTGAGAAGTTCAGAAAGCATATATTTTTTGTAGATATCTTTACCGTAAAGCGAAGTATCCTGGGCTACAAGTATAAGTTCTTTTACACCTTTTGACGCAAGTTCTTTAGCCTCTTCAACAACATTTTCAATCTTTCGGGATCTGAACGGTCCTCTGATTGACGGAATAGCGCAGTAAGAACAGCAGTTTGAACAGCCTTCGCTGATTTTCAGATAAGCCCAGTGAGGCGGTGTAGAAAGCATTCTTCCTCCCTCAAGGGGAAGTAAGTTCTTTTTTGGAAAAAGATTTGTTGTAACGCCGCACAGAGCTTTTTGGCACACTTTTACAATGTCCTTATTAGCCCCAATACCGATAACAGCGTCAACTTCAGGAATTTCTTTCATCACTTCGTCTTGGTAACGTTCAGCAAGGCATCCTGTTACAACGATGGCTGAAATTATTCCCGCTTCCTTGTACTGAGCAACTTCAAGTATTGTATCTATTGCTTCACGCTTTGCGTCGTCAATGAAGCCGCAGGTGTTTATAATAACTAAATCGCTTTCTTCAATGGAAGAAACAATTTCAAATCCGGCTTTATTCAGTTTGTCTAGCAGCATTTCACCGTCTACCTGATTTTTCGGACAGCCCAGTGAAATCATACCAATTTTATTCATCGTCATCATTCTCAAATCTGTAAAATGCTGATTTAATATCGCTGTAAGTAAAGCCTTTTCTCATAAGTGCGGCAGTAACTTTTTCCCTGCCGTTCTCTTGGAGAAGCTTCGTTCTGTATTTACCTTCAATAAGGGCAAGAGCATTTTTTACGTTATCCGGTTCATCATCTTCCAGCAACTGCTGAACAATGTCTCTGTCAATTCCGCGGCGAAAGCACTCCTGTCTGACATGAGATGCGGAATAATGTTTTGTCTCAAAAAGATACTTAACGAGATTTCTTGCGTATTTCTCATCATCAAGATATCCGAATTCAAGCATTTTTTCAATGGCTTTGTCAGCACTGACGGGATCCGATGTACGAATAAGCTTGTCACGGAGTTCCTTTACGGAGTGATCCCGACGTGAAAGCAGATCAGCCGCCTTGTTGACAGCCTTTCGATACTGAATTGCACTAAGCAATTCGTTCCATTCGTCCTCGTCAATTTCCGTTCCGTCCTTAATGTAATGTTCAGCCCAGAAATCAGCGTCGGTAGTAGCCTGATACTCGCCGTCAATAAGAAGATGAATTTTTTTGCCTCTGCCCTTTTGGTGGGTAATAATCATTATTCGTCGTCATCCTCAACAGCAATATCAAGTTTTGCTCTGGCGGCTGCTCTTGTCTGTTTAGCAGTGTCTGCAACGGCAGGTTCTGTTTCAGCTTTAGGAGCGGCTTTGGGCTGATATTTCTGATTTGAGGTCTCCTGAATTTCCGCCATTTTCTCTTTGATTTCTTCTTCAAGCTGTGCGGCAAACTCAGGCTCATCTTTAATAACCTGTTTTACGTTGTCACGGCCTTGTCCGAGACGTCTGTCTTTGTATGAGAACCAGGAGCCGCCTTTCTTGATAATGCCGTATTCAACGCCCATATCAAGGATTTCGCCTTCTTTGCTGATACCGGTTCCATACATAATATCGAACTCGGCCTGCTTAAACGGAGGCGCTACTTTGTTTTTAACAATCTTGGCTCTTGTTCTTGAACCGACAAATTCATTTCCCGGAGCCTTGAGCTGTTCAATTTTGCGAACATCAATACGCATGGAAGCGTAGAATTTCAGAGCACGTCCGCCGGTTGTAACTTCCGGGTTGCCGTAAATTACGCCGACTTTTTCACGAAGCTGGTTGATGAATATAATAAGGCAGTTAGACTTGTTGATAGCGCCTGTAAGTTTACGAAGCGCCTGGCTCATAAGTCTTGCATGAAGACCTACATGGGAATCGCCCATTTCACCGTCAATTTCAGAACGAGGAACGAGTGCCGCAACAGAGTCAACTACAATAATGTCTACAGCGCCTGAACGAACGAGCTGTTCCGTAATTTCCAGTGCCTGCTCACCGTAGTCCGGCTGAGAAACGAGAAGAGAGTCAACGTCAACACCGAGATTAGAAGCGTAAATCGGGTCAAGAGCATGCTCAGCGTCAATAAACGCAGCAACGCCACCGGTTTTCTGAGCTTCTGCAACGCAGTGAAGAGCAAGGGTTGTTTTACCGCTTGATTCAGGTCCGTATATCTCAACGATTCTTCCCTTCGGCAAACCGCCGATACCAGTAGCGATATCAAGAGAAAGCGAGCCTGTTGATATAGCGTCAACATTAAGATGACTGTTTTCTCCGAGGCGCATAATAGCGCCGTCGCCGTATTGCTTTTTTATTTGTTTCATTGCCGCTTCAAGAGCGGTCTGTCTGTTATCTGCCATATGGTCTCCTCCCTGATAATCATTGTTCTAATTATATTATATATAAAAGATAAAATCAACATTTAACTTTTGACAGGGTCATATTTTGACGTATTTTTAATTTTTAGTTAAAAAATACTTGCAATTTGTGCAGATGTGTGATATTATATCCGCGTTGTAAATTTGTAAGGAGGTGTTCGCACATGGCAAAATGTGAATACTGCGGTAAAGAAATGTCTTTCGGCATCAAGGTTTCTCATTCACACAGACGTTCAAACAGAACCTGGAAACCCAACATCAAGAAGGTTAAGGCTATTGTAAACGGCTCTCCTAAAAGAGTTTACGTTTGCACAAGATGTCTCCGCTCCGGTAAGGTTGAAAGAGCGTAATTCTTTCCAAAATGAAAACCGCTGTAATACAGCGGTTTGTTTTTTTATAAAAATATAAGTACAAAAGCAGGGATTGTCTTCCCTGCTTTTTCTTTTATCTATTGAGATCTTTTATCTTCGCTCTTTTTTGAAAAAGAAATCTTTGACTCGGTTCCGTTAATCAGTTTCTTAATGTTGGTTCTGTGAGCAACAATAACAATGACCGCAAATACTGCGGATATAACGGTAATCCAAAGAGAACGGTAAAATGCGAACATCAAAATCGGATAAAGCACCGCCATAATTATTGAACCCAGCGAAACCCACTTGGTAATCGCTACAGTAATTATAAATACGGCAAGCAGTATCAATCCGATGCGCCAGTCAATCATAAAGACCATACCACCGCAGGTAGCGACACCCTTTCCGCCATTAAAATTAAAATAGCAAGGAAAGATGTGACCTAAAACGCAAAACAAACCTGCAAATGATTTAATGAAAATAACATAACCGTTATAATCTTCGGCTCCGATTATAAATCTAGCGATAATAATTGCAACGGCTACCTTAAGCATATCGCCTATTATTGTAAGCGCGGCCATTTTTTTGCCGTAACTTCTGAGCATGTTTGTAGAGCCTGCGTTTCCGCTTCCGTGATGTCTTACATCATCTTTTTCAATTTTTCGCGAAAGGATAATACCGAAATTGACGCTGCCTAAAAGATATGACAAAACGGCAATGAGCACAAGTTTTACTGCTATCACTTTTTGCCCTCTCCCCTTTCGCGGATTATAAATCTGACGGGTGTGCCGTCAAGACCGAAAACATCGCGAATCTGATTTTCAAGATAACGCTGATATGAAAAATGAAAAAGCTGAGAATCGTTTACAAAAAAGACGAAAGTCGGAGGACAGGTAGAAGCCTGGGTCATATAATATATCTTCAGCCTCTTTCCCTTATCTGTAGGAGGCTGAACTCTTGCAGTTGCATCTGCCAGTATTTCATTAAGTTTACCGGTTGAAATGCGCATTGAGTGGTGAGCATTGACAGAAACTATCATTTCAAAAAGTCTGTCAAGGCGCTGACCTGTTTTAGCAGAAATGAAAATGATAGGAGCGAAGCGCATAAACGAAAAATCGTTTTGAAGCTTTTCGCGGTATTTCTGCATCGTGGTGCCATCCTTCTCAACGGCGTCCCACTTATTAACAGCGATAAGACATGCTTTGCCCTGCTCCAGCGCAATTCCGGCAACTTTTGAATCCTGCTCTGTAAAACCTTCAACAGCGTCTATCATTATTACACAGACGTTTGCGCGTTCAACAGCCATTCTGGCGCGGATTATGCTGTATTTTTCAATAGCGTCGTTTATCTTGCTCTTTCTTCTGATACCGGCGGTATCAATAAGAGTAAATTTTCCAAACTGATTTTCAACAAAAGTATCTGTTGTATCTCTTGTTGTTCCGGCGATATTTGAAACGATAGCTCTGTTTTCTCCGCTGATTTTATTTACAAGGGAAGATTTGCCTACATTCGGTTTTCCGATAATAGCAACTTTAATAGAATCGTCGTCCTCTTCTTCCCCATCGTTTTGCGGGAAGTAAGAAATAACCCTGTCAAGCAGATCTCCTGTTCCGTGACCGTGAGTAGCAGAAACTCCCACCGGGTCACCCATGCCGAGATTGTAAAACTCATAAAACTCAGGATCTGGTGCTCCTACGCTGTCACACTTGTTTACGCAAAGGATAACGGGTTTTCCGCTTTTAAGAAGCATCTGCGCAACGTCGTGGTCAGTTGCAACAACACCGCTTCTTAAATCGGTCACGAGAATAATCACGTCCGCCGATTCAATAGCCACATTTGCCTGCTGACGCATCTGAGACAAAATCACATCGTCGCTGTCCGGCTCTATACCGCCGGTATCAACAAGCAGAAAATGATGATTGAGCCACTCACAGTCGCCGTAAATGCGGTCACGGGTAACGCCGGGAGTATCGTCAACAATAGAAAGCCTTGTTCCTATTAACTTGTTAAAAAGAGTTGATTTGCCGACATTCGGTCTGCCGACAATCGCAACAACAGGTTTTGACATTGAAACATCTCCTTATAACAAGAAAGGCGGACATTGTCTTCCCCAGACTCGTCCGCCGTTTTGTTCTAAATCCCTTAAGCTTCGTCCTTGCTTACAACTTCTTTGCCGTTGTAATAGCCGCAGTTAGCACATACTTTGTGAGGTACTGTGTAACCTGAGCAATTCGGGCACTTTACAAGGGTGGGAGCGTTGAGCTTCCAAACGCTTGAACGTCTCTTGTTCTTTCTTGCTTTTGAAGTTTTTCTTGCGGGTACTGCCATTTCAATAGCCTCCTTTTATCATACAAACGCTTTATTCTTCATCAAGCAACTGCAAAAGAGCTTCCATTCTGGGGTCAACATCCTTTTTGCAATCGCATTTTTCAATATTAAGATTTTTGCCGCATTTGGGGCAAAGTCCTTTGCAGTCGGGCTTACACAAAATCTTTGACGGTAAAAACAAGATAAGTTCTTCTCGTATCAATTCGTAAAGATCAATCTGTCTGTTTTCAACAACGACGTATTCGTCATCGCCGTCATCTTCGTTCTGAAGATCTTCAACAAGTATTTTGCTGACGTCAAACTCCATTTGACGCTCCACTGGTTCAGCGCATCTGTCGCAAAAACCTTCAAACGTAAAGTCAACGTGTAATTCGAGGAAATTAACATCAGCTTTCGAGTAAGCTCGCCCGAAAACGTGAACGTCTTTTTTGATAGGACAATAGGTAGCGTAAAGCAAATCGCTGAAAACAAGGTTGCAGTCAACGGGAATTTCCGCTGCGTCGCCGCAAAACAGTTTTTCAAGGTCTAACTTCACATTACCACCTCACGTTCGCACTTTAAGTATTATATATATAAGAAGCCGCTTTGTCAATACCAAATTTTTAACAAAGCAAAAATTAAAGAGCCTTCGCAGGCTCTTTAATCTGAATGCGTTTACTTAAAGTTCTTCGCAATAATCGAAAATCTCAACCGGCAAATCTTCCTTATCACAGCTGATTGTGAAGTAGAAATTAACATCCTGAGCTTCACTGAGTTCAGAAAGCATTTCAAAGAACTGAACGAGTTTGTCATACTTTCTGCCAACGATTTTGAATGTAGCGTCTACCAACACATCGGTTACATCGTAGTTACCTGCGCAAATACCGGCAAGATAACCGTAAAATGCCTTGCAGCCGCTGATACGGTATGTATCAGTCTCAAGCAGGCGTGCTTTTGATGAAACGTCATAAGTGAGTTTAGGCTCTTTTTCGATGCAAACAACGTTGCCGTCTGATTTCTCAACGCAAGCGTTTACGAGATCAATAAGTTTTTTAGTTTTGCCTGAGCCTTTGTTGCCTATGATGAGTTTAATCATTTATTATTCCTCCAAAGGATTTATTTTCAATCTTATTCTATCATAAGCCGAGCTGTTTTTCAAGGTTTTCTTTTTCACTTTCATAGCCGGGTTTACCAAGCAGTGCAAACATATTCTTTTTGTAGCTTTCAACGCCGGGCTGGTTGAATGGATTAACTCCGAGAATATAGCCTGAAATAGCGCAAGCCTTTTCGAAGAAATAAATCATATAGCCGATGTTTTCAGCGTCGATAGCGTCTGCTTCAATGATGAAGTTGCCTACACCGCCTGCTGTGTGAGCCAGCAGAGTGCCCTGACGAGCCTTTTCGTTAACATAGCTCATTGTTTTGCCTGCAAGGAAATTAAGGCCGTCAATATTGCCCTCTTCCTCTTTAATAACATAATCTGAAACAGGGCTGTCAAACTTAACAACCGTTTCAAACATAAGAGAAGAACCGCTCTCCTGGATAAACTGTCCAACAGAATGAAGGTCGGTAGAAAATACGCAGGATACTGGATAAAGTCCCTTGCCGTCCTTGCCTTCACTCTCAGCAAAGAGCTGTTTTAACCATTCATTGAACATTGTCATGCAGGGTTCATACGAAACGAAGCATTCAAGTCTCTTTCCTTTATCATAAAAACAGTTGCGGGCAGCGGCATAGCGCAGGCAGTCATTCTTTTCAAGCGACGGCTCGCAAAGCGCTTTCTGAGCCTTTGCAGCGCCTGCCATAAGGCTTTCGATATCGATACCGGCAACAGCGATGGGAAGAAGTCCTACTGCTGTGAGAACGCTGTAACGGCCTCCTACATCGTCGGGTACAACAAATGTTTCATATCCCTCTTTATCTGCAAGTTCTTTAAGGGTTCCTTTTGCCTTATCAGTTGTGCAGAAAATGCGCTTAGCGGCTTCTTCGGGAGAATATTTTGAGTTGACCATTTCGCGGAATACGCGGAAAGCAATAGCGGGTTCAGTCGTTGTACCGCTCTTGCTGATAACGTTAACGCATATATCCTTATCAGCGCAAAGTTCAACAATCTCGTTAAGCATTGAAGGGCTGATAGAATTGCCGATAAAGAAAATTTGTGGAGTATCTTTACAAAGCAGATTGTAGTTTTGTGATTTGATTGCTTCGATAACGGCTCGGGCGCCAAGATAGGAGCCGCCTATTCCGATAACGATAAGTACATCTGCGTTCTTTTTAATGTATTCAGCGGCTTTCTGAATTCTGCCAAACTCTTCTTTGTCATATTCAGTGGGCAGATCTACCCAGCCGAGGAAATCGTTGCCTTCTCCGGTTTTGTTCATCAGAGTGTTCATAGCCTCAACGGCTTTTGTCTCCATGTTCATCAATTCGGTTTTGCTGACAAAGCTTTCAGCAAAACTGCTGTTAAATTTAAGTGCCATAATGTAACCTCAATTCTTTATTGAATTCCGAAAAAATATTTTACATCACTTTAGCACGTTTTTCAACACTTATTTTCAAAATGTCCTTAAAAACTGCACAAACACACCTGCAAAAGTCGTCTTATTTATATTTTCCGGGGATATGACGCTTAAAACGGCGATTTTCTTACCGTCAGCCATAACGTTTATCTCTCCCAAAACGTCGCCTTTCTTAATCGGCGCGGAAACTTCTTTGTATATCTTGTATTCATATGTAAATGAATTTTTACCTTTTTCGCATAAGATTTTCTGATTACCGGAAAGTACGGGAGTAATTGATTTTTTATCTCCGCCTTTAACGGAAACGGCAGTGATTTTTCTTAAATCAGGTTCTGTCGAATATACTCCGTAGTTTGCAAAGCCCGTGTCTAAAAGATAAGTAGCCGACGAAAATCGTTCTTCGCTTGTTTTTGAGCCCAATACTACTGCAACTAAATTCATTCCGTCTCTGCAGGCAGTAGCGCAAAGGCAGAAGCCGGCAGCTTCGGTTGTGCCTGTTTTTAGTCCTGTTATTCCGTCGTAAGTATTTACTAATTTGTTAGTGTTATTAAGCTCTGTTTTTCCTTCTCTCAAACTGTCGAGCCAAACAGTTGTATATTTCTTTACAACGTCGTGCTTCATTACTTCGCATGCAATAACCGCAAGGTCATGGGCAGACGAATAATGATTTTTTATGGCGTCGTCAAGACCGGTACAGTTTTCAAAATTAGTATCTTTAAGTCCGAGCTCTTTAGCTCTGTCATTCATCATTTTAACAAATGCCGTTTCAGAGCCGGCAATGTACTCGCCGAGAGCAGTGCAGGCGTCGTTAGCAGAAGCTATTATGGTTGCTTTAAGCAGTTCTTCAACTGTCATCTGCTCCCCTACTTCAAGCCATATCTGGGAGCCGCCTTTTGACATTGCGTTCTCGCTTGCGGTAACGGTATCGCCGAGACTGATTTTTCCGCTGTCTATTGCTTCTGCAATAAGAAGGATTGAAAGTATTTTTGTAACAGAGGCAGGCGAACGCCTTTCATCAGCGTTTTTTTCGTAAAGAATGTCGCCTGTATCCATACACATAAGAATTGCAGACTTTGCGCTTACCTTTTCCTCATCAAAACCTGAGGCGTAGCACTTTGCGGGAACGGCAAGAAAGACACAAAAAGAAAGCAAAAATATCATTATTTTTTTCATAATTATCACCAGTTAATATTATTACCTTAAACTTGTAATCATGATACATTTTTGTTATAATTGACACATTCTGATTAGGAGATTTGGAATGAAAGCTGCAATTTATACATTAGGTTGTAAAGTCAACCAGTACGAAAGCGAATATATGGCTGAATTGCTTCAGAAAGCGGGATTTGAAATTGTTTCTGCAAACGATGAGGCCGATTATTATATCATCAATTCATGTACAGTTACCGCCACAGCGGATCAAAAAACAAGACAGCACGTTCGCCAGTTTAAGCGCAAGCATCCTTCTTCATGCATTATCCTTACGGGATGTATGCCTCAGGCGTTTCCTGAAGAAGCGAAAGCGCTGGGCGAAGCAGATATCGTTATTTCAAATAAAAGTGACAGCGATATTGTCCATTTGATAAAAAAACACGAAGCAGAAAAAGAACGTGTTATTGATATTGACAGGCATTGTACAGGCGATCCGTTTACGCCATGCTCAATCAGCGGCTTTGGCGGCAGAATTCGTGCTTTTGTAAAAATTGAAGACGGATGCGACCGATTCTGCTCATATTGCATTATTCCCACTTCAAGGGGGAGAGTTCGCTCGAAGAACCCCGAAGACTTAACAGCAGAGGTAAAAACGCTGGCTCAAAACGGGATTAAAGAGATAGTGCTTGTCGGCATTAACCTTTCCGCCTACGGTAAAAACGAAAATTACGATATTGCAGACGCTGTAAAGATATGCAGTGATACAGACGGTATTGTCAGGGTGCGCCTTGGCTCTCTGGAACCCGACCATATTACCGACGAGATTATAGAAAAACTGGCTGAATGTGAAAAATTCTGTCCCCAGTTTCATATTTCGCTTCAAAGCGGCTGCACCAAAACGCTGAAAAATATGAACCGTCATTACACGGCAGAGGAATACGAAGAACTATGTATAAAACTTCGTTCAACGTTTCCTGACGCTTCCATTACAACTGACGTAATGGTTGGCTTTAACGAAGAAAGCGAAGATGATTTCTGGGAAAGCCTTGAATTTGTTAAGAAAATCGGTTTTGAAAAAGTCCACGTTTTCCCCTACTCAGAGCGCAAAGGAACTCTTGCTTCCCGCAAGGGCGACAGCGTTTCAAAATCAGTCAAAGAAAAACGTGCCGCAGAGATGATCGCACAGGCTGATGCTATTAGAAAAGAATTCTTCAAAAAGTATTTAGGAAAATCAATTCGAGTTCTTGTTGAAAACAAAATCGGAGATTTTCTTTACAGCGGATACACTGAAAATTATCTGCCTGTTCACATAAAATCAGATAATTGCAAATTAGGACAAATAGTCAGCGTAACTGTCAAAGAAATAGGAGACGATTACTGCATTGCAGAATAAAGATTTGATACTTCTTTTTGCAGATCTTCATCTTGAAGATAGCTGTATGAAAAGACGTAATATCCGCTGACTGCGTCTATTTGGGCAATATACTTGATTTGGCGGGAAATCATGTCGCTGTTTTCTTTAAATTCGTTTTCTCCCCTGCCCGCATATTCGTCTACCTTTCCGCATTTATAAAGCGGAAGACCGATATACAGCGAACACGACGTTACCTGGTCCCTCCAGTCTTTTACTGTTTTCATAAACGGCAGACTGTCGTTGAGAAACCCGAAATATACCTGAGGACATATATAATCGCAGTAACCCTCTTCAGTGGTCCACTTATAGACGTCTGCATAAAGACTTTCGTAGTCGTTTTTCATTCCGGCAGCGGGACTTATGCCGAAAAGCACATTCTTATTTGCATTTTTAACAGCACTATATACGCTTTTTATCATATCGCTTACATTTTCCCGTCTCCAGGCGGCAAGACCCAGTTCTCCGCCGCCGTCTTTATAATCGTCATATTCATTTTTATCAATATCTTTATCAGTGGTGGGATAAAAATAATCGTCAAAGTGTATGGCGTCTACTTCGTAATTCTTTACAATTTCAGTTACTCCGTTAACGATAAGTTCCTTAACTTCTTCGCTGGCAGGATTAAAATAAATTGCTTTGTCGGCTATGTAAACGTTGCCGTTTTTTTCCTCATACCACTTTTTTGCAATATTATTTTCCGAAAGCTTTTTAATATCTTTCTGCTGGCTTACTCTGTATGGGTTTACCCAGGCTTCTATTCTCATTTTTGTGCTGTCAGCCGCTTCGCACATTATCTGCAGTGGATCATATTTAAGTTCACTTCCCTCTTCACCGAAGCAATATTGACTGACCGGGAAATACGAAGAATTATAAAACGCGTCAGCACATGGCCGAACTTGAACCGTAACCGTGTTAAAGCCCTTGTCGTGCAGATTGTCAAACGCAACTGTTATCTGTTCTTTGAATTCTTCTGCAGTATTGCAATTTTCAGTAAAAGATTGAAGTTCGTAATACGTTATCCAGACTGCTTTGACATATAATGCGTCAGACGGCTGGGAGTTACTGCTTTTCTTCTGGGTTTCAGCGGAGCATGAGCAAAGCAGCAAAACAGATAAAATACAAATCAAAATTTTCTTCATACTTGACACTTTCCTAAAATTAAGTAAAATTAAAATCAGGTGATATTATGGAATACAGATTAGGTACCGATTTAAGAATAAAATCCCGTGGTGAGACAGAACTTCTTACTTGCCCTTCCTGCGGAAAAAAGGTGAAATTCGGCGTTTTTTCAAATTACGAGAGGCGTTATGCGGTGAAGTTCCCAATTCCGCTGGATTGCCACACAGTTTATTTTCTTATCTGCCCGTCATGCGCGTCCGTTTTCGGGGTTAGCGAAGAATGCGGCGACAGTTTTAAAAAGGGCGAAAAACTTTCTATAGGAAACTTTGACTTAAAGCAGTTAAAACCATTCAAACCTGATCTGAAAGACGGTGAAGAATGATTTACGCTGTTGCAGGTCTTTGCTGGTTTATTGTGATAAGTATTTTGTCAGTAATACTTACTGTTTCTGACAAAAAGCGTGCCCGTAAAGGCAAGTGGCGAATTCCGGAGCATACACTTTTTGCCGCGGCAGTACTCGGCGGTGCAATTGCAATGTACATAACCATGCGTAAGATACACCATAAAACACGTCATAAGCGATTTATGATCGGTCTGCCTGCGATAATAATTATTCAGGCGGCACTAATCGGATGTTTGTTATATTTTAATTTGTAAAAAACGGAGCGTTGGTAATTCAATGCTCCGTTTTTTTCTTACAATATTATGCAGATAAGTCCGCTGCAGCCCTCATTGATAACGCGCTCAATGGTTTCTCTGAACTTATTTCTTGCGTCTTCAGGCATTCGGTAAAGTTTATTGTTAAGACCCTCGTTGACAAGGTCAAGAAGTGGCTTTCCGAAAATGTTTGTGTTCCAAATCTCAGAGGGATTTTCCTCAAATTCTTTAAGAAGATACATAACAAGCTCCTGAGACTGGCTCTCACTGCCTACAATCGGCGCAACCTCCGTATATGTGTTGCATTTTATCATGTGGATAGACGGCGCCTGAGCTTTCAGTTTTACTCCGTAGCGGCCGCCCTGTTTCATTATTTCAGGTTCGTCAAGGCGCATTTCATCCATTGAAGGCATAACAATACCGTAACCGCTGGCTTCCACATCTTGGAGAGCTTTTTCAAACCGCGCAAATTTGTTCTTTACTTCCACAAGCGCCAGCATTTGAGCCATCAACTGTTTCTCATTGTGAATTGAAAGAGAGCATTTGTCTGAAAGAATTTGATAGAAATATTTACTGCTGATTTGGATATTGATATGCACAGCGCCTGTAGATAAATCCATCTGAGCAATTCTTACTGCTTCAACGTGGGATTCTCCGCTTAACAAATCAACAAATTTCTTTACGCTGTTAATTGATGAAAGCACCTGACAGTTTTCCTTAACTGATGCAAAAAGTTCTGATTTCATTTCGTTGTCGTCGTCAAGGCACTTGATCCATGCAGGCATATCAAGACTTACTGATGTAACAGGAAATTCGTAAAGAATTTGAGCAATTACCTGGTTTATTTCCTTCTCTGTCATTTCAAGACAGTTAGCGGGAATAACAGGCACTCCGTATTTATCGGACAGTTTAGAAGCAAGCTGAATAGTTTCAGATGCCGAAGGCGTTTCAGAATTCAGAAGAACAACAAACGGCTTAGAAAGAGATTTGAGTTCTTCAATTACCCTTTCCTCCGCCTCCTCGTATTCTTCACGGGGAATACTGCTTATGCTGCCGTCTGTAGTAACAACAAGCCCGATAGTAGAATGTTCGCAAATTACCTTCTTTGTGCCTATTTCAGCGGCCATGTTAAAAGGTATTTCCTCGTCGTACCACGGCGTATGAACCATTCTCGGTTGATCTTCTTCGATATAACCAACAGAACTGGGAACAATGTATCCAACACAGTCAATAAGACGTACTCTGAACTGAACATTATCGTCCATTGTTAGCGTTACAGCTTCTTCTGGCACAAACTTAGGCTCAGTTGTCATAATCGTTCTTCCTGCCGCAGATTGAGGCAGTTCGTCTCTCGCGCGCTCCTTCTGATAATCTCCGTCGATATTGGGAATTACCATCGTGTCCATAAATCTCTTTATAAATGTTGATTTGCCCGTTCTTACAGGCCCAACAACTCCGATATAAATATCCCCCTGCGTTCTGAGAGCGATATCGCTGTAAATATTGTTATTCATAACTCACACTCCCGGAATAAGAAGAATTCTTCTGTTTTTGATTTCATCAGATGTCAACTCATTTTCTTTCATAATCAGACTGCTTTGCGTCCTGAATTTTTTCGCAATATCCCAAACGGTTTCACTTTCTGAAGCAAAATAAATTGTAAGAACGGGAGATTCAAACTCCTCTTCCTGCTGTAACTCGATATCTTTAAGATAAGTAATTTCTTTCTTGTTAAAAGCACAAACTTTATATTCAACGTTTATGCGAAGTTCAACCGAGTTGGCGGCATGCATAATATAGTCGAAAGAAAGCAGGCTTGCTCCCGCAATACCATCGCTGTTTGCATCAATATCAATTGAAGATTCTGTTATTCCGTCTTTACAACAGATGTTTCCGTTTACGTCATAATACAAAACAGAATAGAAAAAGGCGAAAGTAACTCTGCCGTCGCAAACAGTTGCGCTTTGAAGCGATAATGACAGGTCAAGAACCTCAGTCATAACTTCATCTTCAAAATTAAGCGTTGAAATAAGTGTCTTGCAGTCGCCGTAAAATGTCGGATCGCAGTTCATAACCATTGTTTCACAATGATTGTCAGTCTTATAATCAACGGCGTAAGCGTCTGTAACCAATTCATGTTCCGCCTCAACCGCAGCGGCGTATGAAACTGAAATACTGCCTGCTATTTCGAGTTTTCTCATCCGGTTTTCATTATCAGGTACCGCTTTTACAAACAGTGAAGCGGTCTTCGCGACGGCGAATGCGGCAGATTCCTCATCTATGCCGTCAATATCAACGATTTTTGTTGTGTTTACCGAAAAACAGCATTTTTCAATTGTGCCCTCGCTGTTAGAATAAAGCACACAGAGCTCGAGTCTGCACTTCAGCAGCATTTTATCTTTGATAAGCCGCATTTCATCAAGCACGGCGTAACTGCTGGTGTCAATAATTACGGAAATATCGCCGTTATGCTGCGTAACACTGAATTCCTCGTCAAAATCGCAGGATGTTGTTGTGGCAGACAAAACGTCAAGAGTTTTCATCTGTTCCTTTCTTGCGATAATATTGTTGCAGGAAATGAGCGCCGTGTCCGTAATTCTTTCATACATCCTGCTATGTACCTGAACGGAAGTTCTTATTTCAATCTTCCTCTGGTTTATCAGTCTGAAATTCGTAAAGCGTGTACATTCGTGAATTGAAGCAAAGGCAAAATTGTCTGTCATCGGTGCGTCAATATTCTTTGTAAACGTTTCCTCAAATTCCGCTGAAAGATAGCATTTTGAAACAGAAAGGTAAACGATTGTAATTCTTGAACGGCCATAAATCTTGAGCGTGCCTCCGAGATATTCATAATCGTTTACAACGTTGTGACAACTGCACTGAATTACCTGTTCAATGTCTTCGCAGTACTGAGGCAGGCTTTCCTGATATTCAAGCGCAAATGTGTCTTCTTTCGCCGCCAGTAACGCGTTGCGGCTGATGTTTTCATATTCTTTATTCGGTTCCATTGCAACATCTCCTTACAGTTACTGGTAATATCTATGCAGCGATAAACTTGACTATTACATAAAAAAGAACAAGCGCCCGCCTTTTTTTGACGAGCGCTTGTTCTTATGTCTCATTTTTCACTTTTTTAATTTTGAATACCGCACGCAAAACAGGTGCAAGCATTTTCGGACTTTTCAGCAATACTACTTTCACAAAAAACTCCTCCAATCACTTTCTGCAGCACATGATACCGAGAATTATCACTACAACAGCCAATATGCGGGTTATCCAAACCGTGGGGCAGCAGCACGCAATAACGCACCCTGCACCGAAAGCAATCCACAAATAGTCCCTTCTGCACATCTTTTTCATAGTAACACCTCGCTGCTGCTGAATTACTATATCCTATGCAGAAGTTTTTGAATAGTTACTCAATCGTTGCTGAGCACCACCAATAATTTTCCTGATTTAAAAGAAAGAGTACAATATTCGTCTTTTACACGATTACTCTGGCACATTGAAGTACCGCATTCCAGATCATAATTAACAAGCGGGTATTCAGCGCCTTCAATTGTCAGTCCTTTGCATTCACCGCCAAAAGCAAAAAGAGAGAAATAATCATATTTACCTTTCGGTATCCTTACCGTATCGTAAGCAATAAATATTTCTGAATTAGGAGTAACAATCTTACAGTCGGCTCCGTGACGTTTGCAATAATCAATATTAACTACATTTGAAAAAGAATGATCAAAGCGGTTTCCTATCCCGCCTACAACAGTGATGTTGTTATATCCCCTTTTCATCGCCTGCTTGAGAGCAAAAAGAGTATCAGTATCATCCTTATGGGTGGGCAGTACAATTAATTCGCCTTCAAAATCCGGCACTTTCGAGGAATCGAAATCACCGACAGCAAGATCCGGCTCAATGCCTAGTTTTTTTAATTTACTGAAACCGCTGTCTGCAGATATAATAAAGGAATTATCTATATATTGTCTTATGTACTCAATGTAGTCCTCAGGAGCTCCGCTGACAACTGTGCACTTTCTGCTTTTTACTTCTCCCATTCCTTTATATCCTTTACTTCATTATACATCTGAATATAACTGTTGTGACGGCTTTCGCTTATTTTGCCTTCTTCAACAGCCTGACAGACAGCGCATCCTTTATCCGCAACATGAGAACAGCTGTTAAAACGGCATTGACCCAAATACTCAAGGAAATCCTTAAAGCAATAAGGAAGATCGTCTTTAAGTATTCGCTCGCTTTTCTCAAAATCAATTGCTGAAAAGCCCGGAGTGTCTGCTACATATCCACCGGCAACTTTAAACAACTCGCAGTGGCGTGTAGTATGTCTTCCCCTTCCCAGCTTTTTGCTTGTTTCTCCTGTTGGCAGATTAAGAGAAGGTTCAATGAGATTAAGAAGGGTTGACTTGCCAACTCCTGTATTACCTGTAAACGCACTGATTTTACCATCCAGCAGATCTCTTATTTCGTCAGCGCCGCTTTTATCCTTTCCGCAAAGGACGGTTTTAAAGCCGGCTTTACGGTAAATATCAGCATACTTTTCATAATCTGCGTTTAAATCTGTCTTAGTGAATACAATTATGCTTTCAATTCCTTTGCGCTGTGCAATCGCCGTCAGTTTGTCAATATTATAAACACTGACTGACGGTTCAACAATTGAAGAAACTATAAAAAGTCTGTCCAAATTTGCAAGAGGCGGGCGAAGAAGGAAGTTTTTGCGTTCGCTGATTGTATCGATAGTATTTTCCCCTTGCTGACGAACCGATATTTCAACGTCGTCTCCAACCATCGGGGTAATTTTCTGTTTTCTGAATGAGCCTCTTGCCTTGCATTCAAATACGCCGTCGGCGGTCTCTACATAGTAGAAACCGCCGATACCTTTAATAATTTTACCTTGTACCATTATATCATTCCGTGTCTGTATCTGTTGTGTCTGCGCTGTATTCTGAAAAATCAATCGTTACGCTCTTGTCTTTATTAGCGGTAACAACTTTCTTCTCAGAAGCGGAAATTCCTTTTAGCTCAACTTCAATTTCAACTTTATCGCCGTAATCAACGCTGATACTGTAAACCTTGCTTGTTCCGTCAAGCATAACTTCAGAACTTGAATACTGGTTGCCGTCAAGATAAACAACAATATTGTCAGACTTTCCAGTATTCGGAAGTTTTACAGTCATATCTATCTTCTGAGTAGTTGGCAGTGTTGTTGTAACGCCTGATGAAATAACAACCTTGATCTTATCATCCGCAGCTGCAGCCTCGCCTGCGGCAGGAGATTGGTCAATAACCGTATCCTTCGGAGCGGCATTATCCTCAGTTGTGAAAGTTATATTTGTAAAGCCGTACTTTTCAAGGAAAGCTCTTGCACCGCTCTGGGTAAGACCAGAAACGTCCGGAACTGAAATGAGGACTTCCTGTGTAGTGCTGGGACCTGAACTGATAAATATTGTAATTGTCTGATCCGCAGATACGACAGTAGAAGCCTTGGGGTCTGTATATACAACCATACCCTCTTCTACCGAATCACTAGGAACAGATTTTATTGAGTAATTATACAGTCCCTCGTTGGCAAGAAGTTTTTTCGCCTTTTCTTCGTCAACACCGTAACAGTTCGGAACCTGTATATCTTCATCAGGTGCACAAACTACCAGAGTAACCTTGCTTCCCTTAATTACTCTTGAACCTGCTTCAGGAGACTGAGATATTACGATACCCGGATCGTACTGATCGCTCTTTTCGCTCTGCTGAATAAATTCATAATCATAAGCGTTTGAACTGATTATCTCATCATAAGACTGGCCAACAAAGTTCTCAAGCTTAACAGTTTTAGTATTAAACGAACCTGTTATACCCATAACCAGAAGCACGATCGCCGCCGCAAGTACAATAACCCCTACAATAACAGCAGTAGCTATTTTTTTCTTTCTGTTAGGATCTTCGTATTCCTGAAGTTCCTCTTCCTGGGGCTCTGCAACCGGAGCAGCGTTTTGTTTGTCAGTTTTAAGAACATACTTAGTTGGTTCTTCATCAACGAAGAATGAATAATCAAACGTAGTAGCAGGATTTTTGATTACTTCTTCAACGTCAAACAGCATTTCTGTTGCTGTCTGATATCTATTCGCAGGGTCTTTTTCCATTGCGTGAGAACAAATTTGCTCAACGCCTTTAGGAATATCAGGATTTATATCCGTAAGACGTTTTGCGTCTGCCTGAACCTGCATCAAAGCAACAGAAACAGCACTGTCTGCCTCAAACGGAACTTTTCCTGCAAGCATTTCGTAAAGAACTACGCCGAGAGAATAAATGTCTGCTCTCTCGTCTGTAAATTCTCCTTTCGCCTGCTCAGGGCTAATATAATGAACTGAACCGATAGCATTTTCGGTAAGCGTTTTCGTTTCGCTTCTCGAAAAGCGAGCAATTCCGAAATCAGTTACCTTGATAACGCCATTCGAAAGCAAAATAATGTTCTGAGGCTTAATATCCCTGTGAACAATACCCTTGTCGTGGGCGTGCTGAAGTGCTTTCAGTATCTGAGTTGTAAAATACAGAGCGTCGTTCCATGTAATTGCACCCTGTTTTTGAATATATTCTTTAAGAGTAATACCGTCAACATATTCCATAACGATATACTGAAGCTTTTCGCCGAAACTTACATCATAAACCTTAACGATATTGGGATGTGACATAACGGCGATAGCCTTAGATTCGTTTTTGAAACGTCTTACAAATTCATCGTTTTTTAAAAACTCGTCTTTTAATATTTTAACGGCAACTATGCGGTCATCAACATTGTCATAAGCCTTATAGACAACTGACATACCGCCTACGCCGACTATCTCCTGGACTTCGTAACGGCCGTCCAGGCGCTTTCCTACGTAATTATCCATTCAATTCACTCCGTATCAGTTTGCTATGGCAACAACCGTAATATTGTCGCCGCCGCCGTTGTTGTTGGCTTTCTGAACAAGCCTGTCAGCATAAGCGTAGTATTTGCCGTCAGTAATTGCACCGACAATTTCATCATCGCTGACATAGTTTGACAGACCGTCTGTACAAAGGAGAAGTACCTCGCCATCAGAAAAATCGACCTGATCAAAATCAACGTCAATTTCTTTATCAACACCAATAGCTCTGGTAATTATATTTTTATTTGGGTGGTTTTTGGCTTCCTCCGGCGTAATTTTGCCGTTGTTAAGCAGGTCCTGAACAACGCTGTGATCAGTAGTAACCTGAGTAAATCCGCAGTCATTCAAAAGATAAGCTCTGCTGTCTCCCGCGTGAGCTATAAAAGCCTGGCCGTCTTTTATGATGGCACAAACAACAGTTGTTCCCATGCCGAGAAGTTCCGGCTTATCGTTTGCCATGTCAAATACTTCAACATTAGCAGCAGAAAGCGCGGTATCCAGCATATTACGGATAGAAGCGTCCCCCATTTTAGTATGGTAAGAAGCATTGATTTTGTTGCTGATAACCTGAACCGCAAGAGCGCTTGCAATATTACCGCCGGCAGCCCCGCCCATACCGTCACATACTACGGCAAAAGCAGTTCCGTCTGGCATTTCGCCTACGAAATAGGCGTCCTGGTTTGATTCTCTGATACGACCCTTGTCAGTTTTGGCGACTATATTCAATGTCTTCACCTCGTTTCTTAAGTCTGCGAAGCTGCCCGCATGAGGCATTTATATCGTGACCTAAAGTTCTTCTTATTGTAGCATTTATTCCGTGACTTTTCAATATACTTTGAAATTTTTGAATATGAGCGTCTTCGGAGCGAACGTTGCCCCTTTCTTCAACATCATTAACAGGAATAAGATTAACGTGACAGAGCATTCCTTTTAGCCTGCCGGCAAGTTCTTCGGCATGCTCAGGTCTGTCGTTTACGTTATTTATCAAAGTATACTCAAAAGATACGCGGCGAGATGTTTTTTGGGCATAAGCACGCATCGCTTTTATAACTTCGTCAATGCCCCATTTCTCATTTACAGGCATTGTTTTAGAGCGGATTTTATCGTTTGGCGCATGAAGTGACAGCGTAAGAGTTAACTGCAAATCTAAATCCATCAGTTTATATATCTTATCGACAAGACCGCAGGTCGAAATCGTTATGTTTCTCATGCTTATTCCAAGCCCGTCCGCTTCGTTAACAAGATGAAGAAACCGTACTGTATTGTCAAAATTATCCAGCGGCTCGCCAATACCCATCATAACAATATGGGATATACGTACATCAAGATCGTTTTGAGCGGCGTGTATCTGACTTTCAATCTCAGAGGCCAAAAGATTACGCTTAAAACCAGCCAAAGTTGACGCACAGAATGTGCATCCCATTTTACAGCCAACCTGACTTGAGACGCAAATCGTGTAGCCGTACTTATACTTCATGACTACAGATTCAACATATTCGCCGTCATAAAGTCTGAAAAGATATTTAACTGTACCGTCAATGGCAGAAACATACTTATCTTCAATTTTACAGGAGGCAATGAAATATTTTTCATCAAAATTGCGGCGCATATCTTTGGGAATGTTGGTCATTTCCTCAAATGAAGATATGCCTTCCCTGTGAAGCCATCTGAATACCTGACTGCTTCTGAATTTCTGAAATCCTTCTTCTGAAAACTCATTCTTCAATTCGTCAGGCGTCATACTTTTTATGTCTTTTTTCATTTTATCCTTTCAATCACCGCGTAATAAAAGCCGTCGTTCCCCTCTTCTGACGGGAAAGACGTAACAGAATCGAGAAGCCAGTAATCCGAATTAGACGAAAGAAAATCGCTTACAACATTCTCGTTCTCGCGTTTGTTTAGAGTACAAGTTGAATAAACAAGGCGTCCGCCCTGTTTAAGATAGCCCGCAGAAACGCTGAGAATACGTTTTTGAAGCAAAGGAAGTTCCTTTATTGTATCTAGATTTTTATATCGAATTTCAGGCTTTCTGCGTATAATTCCGAAGCCGGAGCATGGAACGTCGCAGAGAATTTTATCGGCAAGCGGCATATCACTGCGAACAACTGAGGCATCCTGAATATCTGTGTTAATACATGAAAAACCGAGACGTTTCGCGCCGTCTTCAATTAGTTTTACTCGGTGGGAATGAATATCAAAAGAATAGATATTGCCTTGATTATTCATAAGACCGGCAATGGTAAATGATTTTCCCCCGGGAGCGGCACAAACGTCAAGTACAGTCTCTTCTGCATTTGGCTGCAGCGCTCTACAGCATCGGTAACAGGAAATATCCTGTATATGAAAAAGGCCGTCGTTAAATGCCTTAGAGTTATGAAAAGAGACTGTTCCGTTAATTTTAACCAGGTCTCCATACTCCTCACAGTCTGTTCCCTCGTCGGTCAGTATTTTAGAAAGTTTTGCAGCGTCAGTAAATATGGGATTTGGAACGGCAAAAAGCGGCGCTTTTCCGTTGACGAAAGGAAGAAAAGAAGATACTTTTTCTTTACCGTACGCCTTATTCCACATTCCTAAAAGATGCTGAGGAACAGAATATTTAACGGACAAGTCATCCGTATTTTCAATCAGAGCACGTTCGCCGTCAATTTTATGTAAAACCGCGTTTATCAGCGGACAGTAATATTCCTGTTTTATAATTTTTGCAAGTTCAACGCTCTCGTTTACGGCAGCAGAAGACGGGACTTTATCCATAAAAAGAATTTGATATGCCCCCATAAGGAGAATAACTCTGACTTTCGGCTTCGCCTTATTTTTCAAATGACTGCTGATTATATATTCGAGAGTGAGCTTTCTCTCGATTACACCGTAAACAAGCGCAGTTACAAAACTCTTGACAGAATCTGAGCACTGATTTTTGCCCAGCATGCTGTCTACAGCGATATTCGAATAAGAGTCATCCTGCAAAATTTTGTACAGTATTTCAAAAGCAATAAGTCTTGAAGATTTTTTCATCGGTTATTTCTGTTTGACACAAGGAAAAGTCTGAGAAGCGTTGCAAGAGCAGACGCCAAAGCCGCAACATAGGTAAGCGCGGCGGCTGTCAGAACTTTCTTTGCGCCTTTAAATTCCTGTTCGTTCAAAAATCCATTTGATTCTATAGTCTGAAGCGCTCTTGATGAAGCGTTAAACTCTACCGGAAGAGTAAGAAGCTGAAAAAGTGCAACAGCGGAATAAAGAATAATTCCTGCGTAAATAAGCGGCTGGGAATAGATAAACATTCCTATCAATGCCAGCGGAACGCCTAAATAAGAACCAATCTGGGTAATAGGAATAGCCGCGTTTCGGAGTTTAAGCGGAACATATCCCTGGGCGTGCTGGCAAGCATGACCTGCTTCATGGCAGGCAACGCCGATTGCCGCAACGCTTGTAGAGGCAAACACATCCTGAGAAAGGCAGATTTCCTTTCTGCGCGGATCGTAGTAATCAGTAAGTCTTCCGCTGACCTGCCTAATTGTTACATCCGTTATACCGTTCAACTGAAGAAGCCTTTGAGCCGCCTGGGCGCCTGTCGTTGCTGTTGACGAACGCAACATTGAATAACGGGCAAAAGTTCTTCTTACCTTGCTCTGGCAATAGAGAGCAAAGATAAAAACGGGTATCATGATAACTCCTGTCAAATAATAAACAAAATAACTACTCATCGCTACCACCGATTACAGTTCCTTTTTTAATAGTATGCCCTGCAAGATAAGCTTTTGCATCCATAACTTTTTTTCCCTGAGGCTGAAGTTTTATAATTTCGACGCTTTTGCCGTCGCCGCAGCAGACAACAAGACGTCCGTCGGAAGCAAGAACCTCTCCTGCTTTATTTCCCAGTAAATCACAAAGTTTACTTTTATGAATTTTTACTACTCCGCCGTTAATAACCGTTGTTGCGCAAGGCCATGAATACATTCCTCTTATATGAGCATGTACTTTAGAAGCAGGTTTGTTCCAATCAACAGGGCTCATTGACTTTGAAATCATAGAAGCGTAGCCAAAATCCCCTTCAGGTTGAGGTTCAGGTGCCAGCTTGTCAATATTATCAACTGCATTGAGCATAAGTTCTGAACCGATAACAGAAAGTCTGTCAAAAAGCTCCTCTGAGGTTTCGTCCTCACCGATTGCTGTTTTTTCGGTAAGAAGAATATCCCCGGTATCAAGACCTTCGTTCATCTGCATTACAGTTATGCCGGTTTCTTTGTCGTCATTGAGAACAGCCCACTGTATCGGAGCGGCTCCTCTGTATTTCGGCAAAAGAGAAGCATGAACGTTAATGCATCCATATTTTGGGAATTCAAGAATATCGGCTGGCAATATTTTGCCGTAAGCAACAACAATAATAAGATCCGGCTTAAGCTCTTTTATGATTTCAAACGCTTTTCCGTCTTTCATCTTCTCAGGCTGATAAACTTTTATACCATTGCTTTCAGCGAGTACTTTAACGGGAGGAGGCGTCAAAACCATTTTTCTCCCTTGTGGTTTGTCTGGCTGAGTAAAAACACCTAAAACGTTATGTGACGAATTAATTAGTTTCTGAAGGCACGGAACGGCAAAATCCGGCGTACCCATAAATACTATGTTCAATTTATTCATCAGTCTTCCTTTTTGTGATCTTTTTCAAGGCGGTCAATAAAGAGAATACCGTCAAGATGGTCTATTTCATGGCAGAATGCTCTGGCTTTCAAATCATCGCCGGTATAAACGTGCCATTTTCCGTTTCTGTCCTGTCCTTTAACCTGAACATGCTGGGGGCGGATAGTTGTTTCATATCTACCCGGAAGAGAAAGACAGCCTTCCTGAGCGTGCTGTTCTCCTTCTGCAAGAGTTATTTCCGGATTGACAAGTTCCATAGGACCGTCGCCGCAGTCGATAACAACAATGCGTTTAAGAATACCTACCTGTACCGCCGCAAGTCCTACGCCGTCGCTGTGATACATTGTTTCAAACATATCGTCAATAAGTGTTGCAATTTTCTCATCAAAAACTTCAACTTTTCTGCTTTTCTTTTTAAGAATCGGATCGCCGTATTTAACAACATTCCTTAAAGCCATTTTTATTCTCCTAACATAAATCGCAGGGATTAAGATCCACTGAAATGGAAACATCCCTGATGTCTTTCATCTTACCTGTAATTTTTAACACTTCTGTAAGCAATTTGCGAACAGATTTTGAATTTCTGCATTTAATTGCCAATCTATATCTGTAATGATTGCTTATTTTAGAAATTTTAGCGGGTGATGGACCCAACACAATAAGTTTTTCCTGCGCCTTCGAGTTACATTCAACAAGAGTTTCGAAAAATGCCTTAGCTCCTAAAGCGGCGTGATTTTCATTCTCACTTACGAATGACACAGAAAATATATCGCAAAACGGCGGATACGTAAGGATTTTCCGAAGAGCATACTCCGTTTCAAAAAAGCCTTTATAATCCTGCTCTGCCGCATAAGTAATTGTCTGGTTATTTGGATTTATAGTCTGAATAACGGCAATTCCGCTTTCATCACGTCTGCCGCTTCTTCCGATTACCTGAGTGATCAAGTCAAATGAACGCTCTGCGCTCAGATAATTTTCATCATAAAGAGTATTGTCTGCATTAACGACGCCTACAAGTGTAACGTCGTCAAAGTCAAGGCCCTTAGCTACCATCTGGGTGCCTACAAGCACATCGTATTCGTGATTTTTAAACGCATCAAACAACTGCTGATGCCGAAATTTGCCGCTGGTTGTATCGGCGTCCATTCTTAAAACTTTCGCCTGAGGAAGAAATGAACGTATTTCATCTTCAATTCTCTGGGTGCCGTAACCACTATATCTTACAGCATGACTGCCGCAGGAAGGACAGATATTGTCCAGAGGTTTTGTGTATCCGCAGTAGTGGCACATCAGGCTGTTATTGTAGCTGTGATAAGTCAGAGAAATTGAGCAGTTCGGGCAGGTTATGACATGGCCGCAGTCGTTGCAGGCAATAAATGTATTATAACCTCTCCTGTTAATAAGGAGTATCGTCTGCTTGTTTTTTTCAAAATTCTCGGTCATGAGATCCCGCAGACATTCTGAAATCGGTGAATGATTTTTACGCCGAAGTTCCTCTTTCATATCTACAGTGATTACTTTCGGGAGTTTTGCTTCGCCGTATCTTTCTGTAAGTTCGCAAAGAACATATTTTCCCTGAACAGCATAAGAATAGCTTTCAACGCTGGGTGTTGCTGAAGTCATTAAAAACAAGGCGTTGCTCTGACGCGCTCTGAACTTAGCAACATCTCTGGCATGATATCTCGGGGTTCGCTCGCTTTTATAAGTGTTTTCCTGCTCTTCGTCCATAATTATCAGACCGATATTATGAAGCGGCGCGAAAACTGCGCTTCTGGTGCCGATAACTATTTTTGCCTCTCCCCTGTCTGCGCGCCTGTATTCATCGTTGCGTTCACCCATAGAAAGGCCGCTGTGAAAAACAGCCACATGTGTTCCGTAACGGCTGTGAAACAATCCGAAAGCCTGAGGAGTTAAGCTGATTTCAGGCACCATAACTATAACATCCTTGCCGAGTACCAGGGCTCTGTCAATCAATTTCATATAGACAGAGGTCTTTCCGCTTCCGGTAACACCGAAAAGCAGACCGCATCCGCCGTCCGTCTCAAGCATTTTGGAATATACGTTATACGCTTTCTGCTGTTCAGTTGAAAGACAAATTTCGTCTCTTACTGAAACGGCAGAAATATCTTTATAAGGATTGCGGTAAACCTCTTTTTTATATATGCGCAATACACCGTATTTTTCAAGGTTTTTAATTACGCTTTCGCCTACACTGCAAAAATCTAGAATTTCCTCAACTGAAGCCGTACCTATATCAAGCAGCAAATCAGCAACAAGACGCTGTTTCGGCGTCAGTTTCGGCAGTTGTTCTTCGCTTTCAACAGTCAGTTCCGCCATGCGTTTACCGGCTGTTTTTATTTTACCGAAACCTCTCGGAAGCATTTGCTGTAAACAGTCGTAAGTTGTGCAAAAGCATCTTTCTCTAAGCCACAAAGCAAGTTCAACCATATCACTGCTCAATTTAAAGCCACTGGTATCAATCGCTGAAATCTCTTTAAGCGACTTATTTATCCCGTAATATAAATGAACAATTATGCCCTTACGCTTTTTATTTCCGTTTCCGAAAGGCACATCAACAGACATGCCGACTTGTGCGGTCTTTTCATACTCCGCGGGCACTAAATAGTCATAATCGCTGTCGGGACTGAAAAAAGTTCTTGCTACCGCAACTGTTGCAATAAGGCGATTTAAATCAGTTTTCACAATAATCCACCGTAAGGCTTATTTTTTCTTAAGTTCGTCCGGTTCTTCAATGACGTATTTACCATTATAAATATCGTCAATAGCCATTGATACGGTTTTAGTATCAAGGTGCTGTTCGTTTGCATTAGCCTCGTCCTGAATCTCACGGGCGCGCTTTGCAGTGCCTACAACAAGGCTGTAACGGCTGTTAACATTTTTAAGCATTTCTTTTAAATCAGGATTAAACATAATATAAAATCTCCGTTTCTAAGTTAGTTATTTGAATTTCTTTTTTCAAGTTCATTACAGATAATATCGTTGATTTCGCGAACTGCAGTATCAAGATCATCATTAAGAACTTTATATTTGTAACAGTCAGATGACTGCATCTCTACTTTGGCAATCTCAAGGCGGTCACGAATTACTTCGTCTGAATCAGACATTCTGCCGCGCAGACGCTGTTCAAGAATTTCAAAATTCGGCGGGTAAAGGAATATTGAAACGCAGTCTGGACAAATTTTCATTACATTCTTTGCTCCCTGCACTTCAATAATTAAAAAGCAGACTTTACCATCGCTGATTGCCTTATTTACGCCTGCTATTGGAGTACCGTAATAATTTCCCGAATACTTAGCGTGTTCAAAAAATCCGCCTTCGTCAATCATTTTTTCAAATTCTTCCCTGGTTTTGAAATAGTAATTGACGCCGTCAACTTCTCCGGGTCTCGGTTTTCTTGTTGTTGCTGAAATAGATTCAACAACATCATCACGAAGTTTTTCAATGGCCTTAAAAACAGTATCTTTTCCGCATCCGCTGGGAGCAGAAAGAACAACAAGCAGTCCTTTTTTAGAGTTCATCACGCACCTCCGCTGAAAATTTTTCGGCGATTTTTTCCAAATCAAGGTAGGACAGGATGACGTTGTCGCTGTCCGTAATAATGACGCTCATCGTTTTTCGTCCATGGGTGGCGTCGATGAGAGTTCCCTTTTGCTTACTGTCTTGTACAATACGCTTAACCGGGGCCGATTCGGGGCTTACAACCGAAATTACACGGTCCGCATTAACAAGATTGTTGAAGCCAATATTTACCAGTTTCATGCTACTCTATATTCTGTATCTGCTCTCTGATTTTCTCAATCTCGGCTTTTATATCAATTACTTTGGCGGCTATTTCAACGTCATTTGCCTTTGAGCCGATGGTGTTTGTTTCACGATTCATTTCCTGAACGAGAAAATCCATTTTTCTGCCGATTGCTTCATCGCTTTCTAAGAAACGATTCATCTGAGCTATATGGGAGCGAAGACGGACAGTTTCCTCAGCAACAGCAACTTTGTCAGCATATATCGCTGTTTCCTGTAACAGGCGTGCTTCATCAACAGTGATGTCCCCTATAAGGTCATGTACACGCTGAACAAGTTTTTCGTTATATTCTTTTACTGTCTCAGGCGAACGCTTTTCAATAAAAGAGACGCAATCAAGAATATAATTGCAGCGTCCTGCAATATCCTCTTTCATTTTTTCGCCTTCAACGCTGCGCATTGCAATAAACTTTGTTACAGCCTCTTCAGCAACTTCTTTTACGTACTGCCAAATTTTTTCTTCATCTTCCTCTGCTTTGCGAACTACGAGAACGTCAGGAAAACGTCCAATTGTTGAAGCACCGAAATCCTCTTTCAGATTGTACTCGCTTTTCAATTCATTAAGTGCCTTAACGTAAGCCGCAGCCAGCGTGTGATTTACAGCAACATCAGCGGCTTCAGTATTAAGAGCTTCAATACCTACGAAGCACTCAACTTTGCCTCTGGCTACTTTTGAATTTATAAATGACTTAAGTTTGTCATCAATAAAACCGTACTGTCTCGGAACACGAGACGAAAACTCAAAATATCTGTGATTAACAGATTTAAGCTCAACGGTGATCTGATAACCGTCTAACTCTTTGACAGCTCTGCCGAAGCCGGTCATAGACTTGAGCATAAAATTCCTCCCTACCAAATAACTATTGCAAATATTATAGTCGTATTAACAATAGCGGTCAACGGTTTGTTAACAGTTTATTTACATTATTAACAATAAATTAATATTTAGAAAAAATGCATATAAAAGAACACCTCCCGTGTCAGTTCATAGAACCGACACAGGAAGTGTTTTCATTTTAACTAAATCTGTTCGCAGTTAAAGTTATATTATGAGAAATCAACGAAAAAGTTAGTGTAGTTGGTGGGATCTAAGACTTCGTCGCCGCCTTCTTCAATACCACCGGACGTTGTAATTACATCATATGATGTAAACTTCTCAATCTCCAGTTCTGGAGAATCGTAATGTTGCTTCATTTTCTAAATCTCCTTCCGTTGATTAAACAGTAACTCCGTTAAAACAGATGTTGCCGTAATCGATTGTCTGAATTACAGTAGTTTCAACGCTGCCGTCAGGCATCTTAACCTTAGCAGTATATTCATATTTGATATATGCTCTAGTATAATACGCCGAATTATCCTTATTTGAAATTCTAAGGAAATACTGCATTGTATCAAGCTGATTCTTAGCGGCAATCTTATTAACGTTCTGAGCACCAATTACAAAAGTATCTCCGCTCTTAGCTGCATTTGAATCCTTAGTATAAATTGTACCAACTTCTGTAACAGTTACTGCTGAATCACTTTCCGGAACATCCGCTGTAGTAGCACTGTAAGTTGTGTACTTAGTTACACCGTCAAGTGTAGCGTTTTTAGCTGCTGAAGAATAAACAAACGGAAGCTGAGCATCAAGTTTGCTGATAAGTTCACTGTCGCTTTCAGCGTCAAGGACCTTGCCGTTTATTGTATAAGCTCCATCAGTCTTAGTAATTGCATAGAAATTAGCGTCGCCTACAGCGAAGAATTCATAAGAAGTAAGATATGATGCCACATAATATTTACCGTCAACTTCAATGGCGATACCATATGAACCCTCGGGTACAGTAACAGTTACTTCTGTATCATAATAGATGGTTCCGCCGTTATTAGGAGTTACGGATTTACCGTCAACAGTTACTGTGTACGGACCTGCACCGCTTTCTACGATGTCATACATCGGCATCAAAACAACTACGTTCTCATCATTAACCTTGTCTTTAACGGTGAATTCGGTGCCGTTAGCAACATTCTTGCCGTTAACAGTCCAAGAATTAAATCTGAAATAAGGTGTATCTGCAACATTCTGTACAGAATCGCCAATCTTATACTGATTCTGATCAACAGTAATTACTGTATCAGCATCAACATTGTATTCCTGTACCGCATTGCCATACTGGTTAAGTATTCTTACCTTAGCCATTTCAGTATCAGGTTCCTGTTTTGAACAGTAAGCAGTGATTGTAACGTCGCCGTTGACCATTGCAGTGTAAGAATCTGCAGCAGGAATGTCGTTCTTAGTTCCGCCGTTATCTGTTACGGACCATCTGTAGCAGCTGTAACCTGCAACATCTGAACCGCCATCAGAAATTTTGGCAACATAAACATCGCCATAATACTGAGCAGGAACATTTACTTTTACATCCTTGTCTTCATCGTCAAGATGAATATTAAATGTAACTGTATATGTTCTGCGAAGATCAGTTTGGTCATTGTTTACTTCTTCAAGAGCGCTGAGCATAGCAGTTGTTGAAGTATCAAGAGCACCCTGATCGTTCTGGTTCTTCCAAACACGTCCTTCAGCTGTTATATAAGCAGTCGGTGCAGACTGATCTTCAGAATAAGCAGGAGTGTTAACTGTTTTACCGGTTGATACGCCGTTAGAGTATGTAACCTGAGCGTCTCTTGTACCCTGCTGAGCAACTAATGCGTAAACTGAACTTTCGCTCTCAAGATATTTGTCTGTAAATGCAGCCATATCCTGATACTTGAGCAATGTTGTTGTTGCATCATATGCATCATAATCTGCGGCAACTTTTGCAAGAGCGTTATTTGTATCCTCAAGGTTTGTACCGGCAGTATTAATGTTCTGCTGTTTCTGAGAGAGAACGGATGTTGATACTTTATCAATAGTATATCTGTAATCTCTTACGTTGATATATTCGCCATCGATGCAAATGTAATCACCGGTCTCAAGATAATTCTCAGAGTAGGAACCATCTTCTTCCTTATCGTAATACTGTCCAACGTAAGCATAGTAGTCAAGATCTTCTACATTATCTTTTACTACGTTGCCGTTTGCGTCAAACGCGATATAAGGACCATATTCACCGTTATCAGGATTTGTTTTAACATAAGAAACTTCGTACTTCGGAGTATTATCTTTATAATCCTGAGTATTAGCAGAAATCTTATCTGCTACGCCGTAAGCATCACTAAACGGTTTGTATGTAGAATAGGTATAAATCTGATCTTCAACAGATGTACCGTTGCCCTGATCATTATTAATAGTATATACAGTACCGTCGGCTACTTTTTCATCTACCGGAGTGTAATCTGCCTTTTCAGCCAAATGCGCGTAAGATTTTACAATGTTGTTTGTCAAACGTGTAATAGTTTCGTTGTCAGTAACGAATGGCTGATCTTCACCATAAGGATCAAGAGAATTGAAGTGTTCCTTAACTGCTTTATAAGCAGACTGGAATGCATTCCATGTTGAAGATGTATACTGCTTATAAGCATCACCTTCAAGAAGCTCTTCATAATTGTCAGAATATCTGTTTTCAGCATCAATAAGAGGCTGATAATCAGCATTCGGAGTTATATTCTTAATATCTACAGCTTCCAATGCGTTTACGCCGTACTCAAGTTTATTGGCAAGAGCCTCAACTCTATCCTGAGTTGCACCGCCGTTGGTTGAAGGATCGTCAGCGTCAAACAAATATGTCTGGCTGGTAAGACTATCGTATGCCTTCAAGAGATCTTTTGCAGATTCAGGATTGTACTGATAAATGTTTGAAAGAATATCAAGTCTTTCACTGTTGAACATTGCATCTCTTACCGGAACATAGTTAATAATGTAAATAGGAGCATTGAAAACTATGTCGTGAGATACGTAACCTTTAGTACCGAATGTACCGGTCCAGTAATGGATTGATTTATAGTTCGGAGTAGTTGAAGACCAGTAAGAAGATGGCTGGCTTCCGGTATATTTAAGATAGTTAGAACCGAATTTCCAGTTATCTGTCTGACATCCAACTGTATAGGAACTTGATTCGGCATTCTGGTTATTCATCAGAGCACCATAACTCATATACCAACCGGCAGCATAATGGTTACCGTTGGGAACGTATGTACTGTCATCAAAATGCCAAAGATCACCGAGAGCAACATCTCCAGATGAAACAAATATTGACGCACCGTAAATGCTTGTAGCGAATTGAGACTTTCTATAAATTCCTGCGTTAATTGGAGCAGTCATTTCGTTTCCGTCATAAAGCCAAACAAATGAACCGCTGCAAACGCCGGAGTTAAATGAATCTTCAGTACCGCTCTGCTGAACGATCGACGACGTATTAACTTTTGACAGCATGTTCTTTGTATAAGAAGCGTCAATTAAAGTTCCGTTTTCTACGCTCCAGCCCTGAACTGTTTCAGGAGAAGTATAGATAGTCATTTTGTTCAGAGCAATTGTCATGTCGACATAAATCTCTGTAACTTCTTCGGGTACCATCTCTTTAGTGCCATTCGTAATAGCAGCTAAATATCTTTTCGCTCTGTCGTAGATAACATATGCATCACTCATGTTGGTGTAAATATTTTCACCATTAAGTGAATTCATCTTTTCTTCAAAATTGCTCATTGCAATTTTAAGAAGAGAATTAGCTAATGTTTTTGAATCCTGAGCAAAAATGCTTTCGGCTGAGAAAATGCCGTCATAAATTGAGTAACAGTCGATGAAACCATCAGATGCATTACCGTTAAATGAGTAAGTTTTACCATAAGCAACGGAATGATCATGATTAAAGAACTCGTGCATTGAACGGGAGGTTGAATAAGAAGATGTATCACATTCAGTGTATGTATTTACCTTCTTAGCAAGACTGCCGTCAATATAGCAATAAACGATGTCATATCCGCCGGAAGGAACGATCTGGATAACAATATGATTCCATGTATCCGCTGTCAGAGAAGAATCACCGAAAAGGCCTTCGATTTGGATAGTTGACGCTTCGCCGTTTTCTTCCCAGTTGAATGACAATGTGCCGTTCTCAAGCAATTCAAAATACTGGTTATCAGAAGGAGAACCTACTGAATAAATTGCTTCAGGCTTGATTTCACTTCCGGGATTATAGAACATACTGATTGTATATCCAGCTGTGTTGCCGGTGTTACCATGGTAACTGTAGTGAGAATCAACACCATTCCCTTTAGCTTCAGCGAAACTCAATACCTGTCCATGAATATTCTGAGGGTCTTCAACCGTCTGATCATATTTGGTGTATTGTGCAGCACCGTCTGTAGTTGTTTCAAACGGGTCGAAATAGATGCGATGTGAAGAGTCAACATCTGTATTAGGAACATCAGAATCTAATTTTGCCAAAGAATTGCTGATGTCGTTTGCAGACAATGCTTTGTTATAAATACGGAAATCAGAAATATATCCGTCAAGCATATTGTCCTCGCCGTATGAAGAAATACCAAAGAACAAGTTACTGCTTACCATTTCATTGAACCACTCTTCGTTCATTGAAGCAAGATAACTCGGTGTACCTTCGGTAGTAACGGTAGACATATCCTTAGAATAAATAGTTCTAAGGAGCTGACCGTCAACGAAGAAATGGAAATAGCCGTCAGTAATTGTCATAGTGTAAAGATGCCAATTATTGATGTAGCCGTCGCCCATGTATCCTTTTGACAATGTTGTACTGCCGTGATTGTTAACGCCGAATTCCATAGCAGCTGTTGCGTAAGCGTATGATTCAGTGTTCTGGCTGTGTTCATTGCCGTCCCAGTAAATTGTACCTTCATCTGAAGTGGACAAGTCGAAAAAGCGTCCGCTGTTAGCGCTTGTTCCGTATCCGTACCATGAAAGTGTTATACCGTCTTTCGGATTAATTCCGTTTAACAGTTCCTGGGTATTCTTGAGATACGCGTAAGTACCGCCCTTATTAGCTGAAGTGCTTGAATTTGAAGTAAATTTCGCAGCAACTTTTCCGTTAAAGTTTGATACTGATTCAACGCCTACATTTGTAAGAGTGTTTGAACCATTCTTTGAAGCCGCATCATATGTCACATCAGAGTTAGTGAAATAACGCGCAACGAGTGTATCGTTGATATCTTCGCCGCTCTTTACTGCAGAAGAGTCATAAGTTTCCTTACCGTATTTATCAGTAAGAGCATTATAATCTTCTGTGGTTATGTATGTAACAGAACCATGACGAGGACTAAGATGGCTTATATTGCCTTCGCTTAATCTTCCGGTTACAAGAGTGTCAAGATCCGTTGAACGGAACATAGCAAATCTCGGATTGCCGTAAGTGTCAGCAAGCATTACGTAGGATCCGTCAGAAACTAGTTTATAAACCTGAGGACCTTCAAGAGAACCTAAATCTGAATCATAAAAATGATTTGTTCCTGAATAAGGACCGTTAACGTTTGTGCTGGTTGCCCAATACAGATCGTCCTCATTATCATTTTTATAGAAGAGATAATAAAGTTCTGATTCGTTATCATAAATGATATCGCCGTCAATTGTATCATAAGTAGAACTCATTGACGTATTGGCAATTAAGCGCTTCGGCTCGGAAGTAAAAGTCTTAAAATCAGGAGTGTAAATATAATAGATAGATGTTGAACCAGCGTCAACAGTCTTATTTGACCAGTAAAGCATATACTCGCCGCGAATGTCATCCCAGATAGCCTGCGGAGCCCATGCACGGTCTACAGCCTTACCAAATATATCGGCCATATCGATATTCCACGGTACAGCTTCCTCGATCTTCGTAAGATCTTCTATATGCCAAACAAGTATTTTACTGTTGTTTGCCCAGTTATCACCGTTTTGTGTGTTAAGGTCTGTAGCAAAAACATAATAACTACCATCCTGAGCTCTCATGATATATGGATCACGAGCATGTCCTGAATTAGCAATACCCGATCCGGATTCAGGTATGCCTTCTCCCTTAGGATAGCATTCAGAGGCTGTCAGGTTGAGCATAGATCTGTTACCGTTTAAGGCTTCGAAGTTAAGACCATCGTCAGATACAGCCAGATGAATCTGCTCTTCTGTTTCGCCGTTACCGGTGAAGTATGCAAAAAGGTATTTATTCAGACTTGTGGGAATATCGCTTGACGCGCTGTTTTTCTCACCGGTGTAGAATGAAATACTTTTGTAGTTCATATTTATGGAGAAATAACTGCTGTCATCGTCACCCAAACAAATATTAGCAATTTCTGAAGTGTTGATTGTATGTTTTGCACTGAACAGGTTCTGAACGGTATTTCCCTCAGCATCTGTAATGTACGCATGGAAATATCCGTTGCTATATGTAAGGATATAGTGATAATCCTGACCAACTGTCAGCACGCTAGAGTTTGATGAAAGATTGTATCCGTTATCAGTATTTCCGTAAAGCTGCTGGCCGTCAGCATAAGCAGGACCGTCGGCGTCCTGTGAAAATACATAAGCAGATGAATCCATTACATCATTCTGTTTTGTAAGAGCGCCCGTTTTTCCCAAAAGAAGGAAACCATAGCGGGTTGATGCTGAAACATCATAGTCGGTATGCGTAAAGAACAAATCGATTTTGAAACTTTCAGCACCGGTAATTGGAGTAACTGTTCCTCCGTCATACCCGCTTAAGTACATATAACCGTCTTCGATCTTGATACCGGCATTTCCGTTATCTTTGTTGTAAAGAGACGTACCACTATAGCCGTTAACGGACCACGACATAGTGTTTCCGGTGTCCCCTACAATCGGTACATTGTCGACATAGCGAAGGAAATTATCGCCGTTGTCGTCCTGTACAATTGCGCCGCTTTCATTTGTTCTCCATTCAGCCTTTGTGAAATCCGAAGAAGCAACCTGCGTCCACTCCATACCTGACGCAAATGCAACTAACGGAGCACACGTTGTCAACATGACAACAGCCAAAAACAGAGAAAGCAACTTTTTTGGAATTTTTCGTTTCATAAAAGAACCTCCATTAAGATTTAGTTGCCGACTTTTTACATTCCTGGCCACTTTTAAAACAAATTTTTAGGAAATAATTAAAATTATTCTAATTATTCCTAAATTTTCATATATATATTATTACATTAAAAGTAAGCTTGTCAAGAAAAATGTTAAAAAAGTATGAATATATTTGAAATTTCTAAAAAAATTTATCAACTCGTAATTTTATTGGGCGATAATCCTAATATGTCGATTAGTTACCGTCGTAGTTATTTAGAATTTCCAGTGATTTTTCCTTAATTCTTTCAACAAGATACTGAGGTTCAAGAACTTTAACGCCGGAGCCGTATTGCATAAGCCAGCTTACAAAGCCGTCGCTTACTGCGGCGTTTATGGTTGTTTCAAAGTGATCTGAATCAACAGCTTTTAACGGTATTGAGGAGCCAAAGCGGTCCATCATTTCTTCCCTGAGATCAAGTTTACAAAGCAATCTGACCGGAGAAGTTTCACCACTGAACATATTAAACATTTTTGAAGAATAATCCGCTGTATCAAAATGGTCGGTATATTCCGAAACTTCACATACCGGTCGTGACTGCTCTTCCAGTATTTCCACTTTGCGAATTCTATCCAGTCGCAGATTCATAAGATTATCATATTTCTCGTTATTGCATACAAGATAATAATGGTCGTCTTTCCATATAAGCGCATATGGAGAAACTCTGAATATTTTCTCTGTGTAACTTTTACGTTTTTCTTTGTCTATGTTTCTGCGCTTATATACAAACTTCACTTTACGCTTATGCATTATCGCCTCATGAAGGCTGTCGATTACATAGTATATTTCTTCGTTGTCACACTTATTTTGGCTTTCACAGTAAACCTGGCTGACCATCGCCTCGGCCTGGTGTACGGAAACAAGAGACTCCAGCTTGCTAATCAGCTTCTTAGTTTTTCCCGGCGTAATAAATCCTGCCGACATAACAGCGTCAATCAGCAGTCTTACCTCTGGTAATTCAAAAGACCTGCTTGCCATAAAAAATCCCCTTTTAGGAGAAGTTACCGAGCATATATCACAGCCTATTTCGCAAAGGGCTTCAATATCCGCATAAATTGATTTTCTTTCGCATGGAATATCATATTCAGCAAGCATCTTTATTAAATCAGTTGTTGACAGCGGATGAAGTTCATCACTGTATTTGTCAAGGAACCGGTAAATAAACAATGTTTTCAATTTTGACTTTTGCACAATATCACCTCTTGGCAATATTTTACTATAAAGTCTTCAGCATTTCAACAAGATTTCTGAACACAGGACCGCAGTCGCCTGAACCTGATTTACCATCTTCATTCATAACTACTATTACATATTCCGGATCGTCATATGGATAAACGCCTGCAAAATACGTATGAAGAATTTCTTTTCCGTTTACATACTGTCCTGACTGTGCAGTGGCGGTTTTACCTGCCGACTTGCCTTTATAGTCTGCAATGACACCTGTTCCCTTTTCAACAACGCTTCTCATATATGAAAGCAGTGTTTCAGCGTTTTTCTCAGACATCACCCTTTTCTCTTCGACTACCTCTTTTCCCGTAAGCGAAGGAGTTTTATAAACTCCCCCGTTTGCAATAGCGGCAACGGCAAGTGCAAAATGATACGGCGTATCTGTCAGCGCACCCTGACCAAATCCCAGCAGTGCAAGCTGACCGTCTGACTGAAGAACAGATAATGACGGAAGATTTCCGTTTGATACATCCCAACCGTCATAAAGTATTGTTGAGCTTCCAAAGCCGAAATCAGAGGCTGTTTTATATAATTTTTCACGCCCCAGTTTAAGCGCCAAATTTACAAAGTAGCAGTTGCAGGAATTTTCAAGAGCCTCGCAAATGTGCTCCTTACCGTGAACATTATCGTTTTGACAAGCATACGACGTGTCTCCTACCGTTATTGAGCCTTTACATTCATATTGAGGATCAATGCCGTTTTCAAGCGCACAGGATGCCACAATCAACTTGAATATGGAGCCTACGCAGTAAGGAGATATAGCTCTGTTGTAATAATCATTTGGTTTGCTGACGCAGGCCAGCATTCTGGAAGTTTTGGCGTCAAGAACAACAACAGCACCTTTTTCAATTCCCGACGCAGCTTTTTCCGCCATTTCCTGAACTTCTCTCTCTATGGTGATTTTAACCTGTTCTGGAGCGTCTGTAGTCTCGGTAGTAACTTCACTGCTATCGCCTGTCAGAACCCTTCCCAGAGCATCTACGGCAAAATTAATCTTCGTTTCGCTTACTACCTTATTTGTGTAAGTTTCCAAACCGCCGCAGGAAATATCTAGAAGCTGGCGGCAAAGCATATCAGACGGGTTTTGTACTGTCCTTGTGTATATCTGAATGTATTTTGTTTTTTTATAATTGTCTACCTCTCGGATAACAGGATATCCGTTAGACAGTTCGTCTGTTATTTCTTTGATCTCGTCTTTGTTAAAAAGCTGCGGCAGTTCGCTCATGCACTTTTCATTTGGTTTAATTACCGCAACATACTCATTTTTATAATTAGTAAGAGGGCTTTTATCCTGATCAACAATTTGAGTATATTTTTTATCTATAGTAAGCGCATAGCTGTTATAGCTGTCAGAAACAGCGTAAGATTTGTCAAGTGAAATAAACAGTACCCTTGCGCCTGAGGCAGTAAGTAACAAACACACCGCAAGTAAAAATGCATTAATTCTCTTATTTGTCATAAAAAATTCCCCCTGTGTATTATGTACACAAGGGAATTTTTTTAGTCTTATTCATCGTCTCTCTGACGTCGAAATAATGCATCCGGAGATATTTCTCTGTCAACATCAAAAGAATATGTGTCAGTTGCCTTATTTGCAACGCTCACCTTTTCGCCGTCACATTCATTAACAAGGTTTGAAACAGTAATTCTGTATGGTTTCTTTCCCGGCTCAACAACTTCCAGTTCTTCTCCCTCATAAAAGCGGTTTCTCTGGTCAACTGTAAGCCGTCCGTTTTCATATGAACGGAATACTGCGCAAACATCCCAATGACGAATATAACCGCCGCTTTTCCATTCCTGGCCTTCTTTTATAGGCCCGAAATTAAAGCCGGTTGTATATACTCTGTGGCTCATTTTGTCCATTTCATCAAGTATCCACTGAGGTACTTTAAAATCAGCCGAGGGCGACTTTAAATATTCATCAATAGCATTTCTGTAAGCATATGTCACAATGGCGGTATAATACTCGCTCTTTGCCCGTCCTTCAATTTTAAAGGAATCGATACCGGCTGAAACAAGCTCAGGAATATGCTCTATCATACATAAATCTTTTGAGTTAAAAATGTATGTTCCTTCGTCTTCCTGGTTTATAGGAAAATACTGACCCGGCCTGGTCTCTTCCATAAGATGATATTTCCATCTGCAGGGCTGAGCGCAGTCGCCTCTGTTAGCGTCACGTCCGACAAGATAATCAGAAAGAATACATCTGCCGCTGAAACTCATGCACATAGCGCCATGAACAAATACTTCAATTTCAAGATCCGGCGGCGTATTGTCCCTTATGCCTTTTATCTCATCAAGAGAAAGTTCGCGGGCAGTAACAACGCGGCTGGCTCCCATATTGTAGTAAGCATTTGCGCTGCCGTAGTTTACTATACCTGCCTGGGTTGAAATATGAACATCAACGTCAGGCGCATATTTCTTGGCAATCTGAAGCACGCCCATATCCGCTATGATAAATGCGTCAACTCCTGCGTTTGCGGCAGTCTTAATAAAATCAGGTAATAATTTAATTTCATTATTTCGCGGCAGCGTATTGCAGGTAAGATAAATCTTTTTTCCTGCGTCATGTACAAGTTTGCAAGCGTTAAACAAACCTTCTTCATCAAAATTTGAAGGATTTGTGCGCATACCAAACATTGTTCCGCCGACATATATCGCGTCAGCGCCGAATTTCAGCGCAAGACGCAGTCTTTCCATGTCACCAGCAGGCGACAAAAGTTCAATATTTCTCATAATCAGTAGTTCAGATAAGGTGCGTAAGTGTTGATTTTTTCCTTAAATTCAGAATAAGTCTTTGCAGTATAAAGGTTGCCCTTTGTATCGTGGAAGAAGTAATAGTAACTTGTATCCTCCGGATTAAGAGCTGCCTCAATTGCTGCCATACCTGGATTACAAATCGGACCTGCAGGCAAGCCGACGACAGTTGAAGTAACGTCAGTGCTGTAGTAAGTCAGGTAATAATCAGCTGTGTGAGCAGAAGTTGATGAAAGGGACGGTCCGACAAAATTAGTAATATAATCAGACGTCGACTGACAGCCAATTGACGGGAAGTTAGTCTTATCACTAAGACGGTTATGAATTACAGAAGAAATCGTCTTCATCTGTTCATCACTGCCCGCTTCTTTCTGAATTATAGAAGCTATAGTTATAATCTCATACATAGAGTAGCCAAGTTTTTCGGCTTTCTTTCTGTCTTCATCAGTAATCTTCGCATCACCGTTTGCAAGGAATTTCTTAATAACGCTTGATGCATTTTCACCAACATAAAATTCATACGTATCCGGGAAAAGATAACCTTCAAGCCTGTAAGGAACTTCCTCTTTTGCTTTAAGATCAGATACGAGAGAATAGGAAAATTCAGTACTGTTTATTACTGAAAGAAGGGCCGTTCTGTCGCAAACATCATTTTCAACAAGTTTGTCAACAATTTCAGGCAAAGTTGAACCTTCAGGGAACATAAGCGTTACAGTCTCAGAAGTTGAAGAATCGCCCTGCAAAGTCATAAGCATTCCTTCAAGGCCCATTTTTCCATTTAGATAATAAACGCCCGGCTGATAAGGACCGCCCACATAAGCCTCACGGTATTTCGCAAACAGCTTACAGAAGTTTTTACATTTAATAAGTCCCTTGTCTGCAAGAATATCAATTGCATCTGACGTGCTGTCCACTTCTTCCTGCAATGATACGGTAACTGAAGACTTAGTTTTTGTTATAGCCAAAACATCGTTCATGCAGAATACGGCATAAATCGAAAGCGCCATTGAAACAACGATTACTACTATAAAAAAGATATAAGTAGAACGCACTGATGACGATTTTTTTACCGGCTTTCTTTTGGCGGTTCTTGCCGTTCCCGAAACAGGTTCAGGCGCAACTCCGTTGGAAAAATAAATATCTCCTTTACCGCTTAAATCAGCAGGATTTATTCCGTTTTCTTCATTCAGTTTGAATTCATTTTTATCATCCATAGAATCGCTCCTGTTATTTACAAGTCAAAATGCCGCTGTTACAGCATATATAATCTACTTTTTTATCGTATATATCACAAGGTACAGAATTAAGCAAAAGTTCTAAATAGCAAAAGCCAACAGATATTCCGTTATACTCAGCAAGAAACCTATCATAATAGCCTTTTCCGTATCCCAGGCGATAGCCGTTTTTATCAAAAGCAAGACCTGGAACAACACAGACTGTATTATTTGAGCAGTCAGCGGGTTTTAGTTTGTTTTTGCATCTGGCAAGGTCTGGTTCTCTAACTCCGAAAAAGCCGCTTACCAGATCCTCTAAACCGAAAATTTCATAAAAATCCATCTCGCCGTCAGCGTTTTTGCACGCAGGCAAATAAACTTTCTTACCGTCGGAAAAAGCTTTTTTGATAACTTCATCTGTCGGTATTTCATCATCCAGTGAAGCGTAGCAAATCAAAACTTCTGCATTGCGGTAAATATCACTGCTTAGAAAATTGTCCACTATGCTGTCAGAATAATTTTTTCTATTGTTAAGTTCCCGCCTTTTGGCTCTGCATTTTTTTCTCAATTCACCTTTTACTGACACTGAATTGATCTCCTGATTTCAGACGCCATTTCGCTTCCCTCGAGTTCACGCACTATCTCAAGGCCAAACTCAACAGCTACACCTGCGCCTTTTGCAGTTATAAAATCCCCGTCACAAACAACAGCGTGTTTAGAAATGGTTGCTCCCACAAGATCATTCTCAAAACCGGGATAACAAATGGCTTCTTTTTCATTGAGAAGTCCTTTGTGACCCAGAATAGACGGAGCAGCGCAAATTGCGCAAACAAGCGCGTTACGGCTGACAGACTCGTCAATAGCGTCCTGAACGACTTCACTTTTTTCAAGATTTAATGTTCCCGGCATTCCTCCCGGAAGAACAATAGCGTCAACATGCTTATACTTAAACGCTGTATCGGTAATATCACATGTTACACTAACGCCGCAGGAAGAAGTAACGACGTTTTTACCGACGCCTACTGTAATAACTCCGATTTTCGCTCTTCTGAGCATATCAATCGGCGCCATAGCTTCAACAATCTCGAAACCGTCGGCCAAAAATACATAAACCATTATGTAACCTCCTCAGTCCATATAAAGACCGATATAGCCCTCAGGGCCATTATTATTTTTACTATAATATATCATTCCGACAGGCTCATTTGATAAACTGCTTTCGCCCTCGGTTATATATTCGCAAATTTCGCCGTCTCTGACAGCGGCAATATAGCCGTCGCCGATGAGAAAGTCTCCGCCGCATGAAATATTTTCAAAGTACTGGTATTTCTCATCTTTGAGTTTTATATACGGCACTGAAATATACTCATTTCTCAACTTGAAATAAGTTTCAAAATCTGCGGATTTTTCGCTTTTATTCAGTTTCCCTTTTTCAAAAGAATACAGCTTTGGCTCAAATCCAAACTTAGAATAAACCGAAAAAAGATATTCCTCAGCAGGTACTAAACATAGAAAATCATAGTCCAATCTCTTTGAATAGTCAAGTAATTTTCGCATAAAGCCCTGTTTTCTGTATTTTTGGAGGGTGGCTACGGCGTAAACATAGGCGCCGTTCATACCGTCAAATGTACAGTCAATCAGAAAAAGCATTGCGCCGAGTTCCTCTCCGACAAAAACACCGAGACAGCGTTTTTTGCCGCATTTTTCAAGGAAATCAGCGATATATTTTTCATCGTCTCCGAAGACGTTTTGCCACACAGAGATTATCTGCTTTCGGTCATCAGTAAATCGAACTTCAGCCTTCATAAACAGCCACACACTTTTCAAGAAAAATTTCGGGATGATAAGACTGCTTCGCTTTTCTCAGTCCGGGAATACCCAGATCCTCTTCCCTGTTTACAAACTCATAGGACATCAAACAGTTTTTTGTAAACTCCTGATTTATGGTAGGAAATGCTCCCCTTATTTCTGCAGGGGCTTTTTCAAAATGTGTTACAAAACAAGCCTTGCTGTGCCTCTCACCCATGGTATAGGCAATAACCTTGCCTTCCGCTCGGATAAGTCCTCCTGTAAAGCAAAGCGCATCATAATTCTCAAACGCGGATAACACCGCCTCAAACTCAAATGAATAATCGGCTTCATCGTCCTCAGACTTTTCTTCAATCCAGTTTGTATGAAGTTCAATACATTCGTTTATATTATCTTTGCTTATTGTCTCAAATTTCCAGTCGGGATAAGTCTTTTTAAAAAATGCAATATGGTTGCGCTTTCCGTGGTATTTTTTACCTGAAAGAGACGCCATCTTGTTTATATCATAAATATAATCGTTGTAACCCTCGTTATATTCATAAGAGAACATACCGGGAAAATGGAGCTCAAAAAGGTTGCGATATATATCGGTAACGCCCAAAAAGCGAGGTTTAACACCGCACGCTTTAGCGTCCTCAAAAATCTGTAAGCAGGCGTCCTTATAATCGCCAGTTCCAATTGGAGGAGAATAGCCCACATCGTTTCCCCTGCCATAACGAATAAGCAGGAAATCTTTATAGTGGCAAACGCGGGTTACATAAGCCGTTCTCCAAACATAAATATTCCCGAATGTGTACTCACAGTTAAGGCTAAGAGCATGAGAAAGGCATTCAACCATCCATTCCCTGTCAGCCAGTTCGGGTTCTTTAAATGAAATCATTTTAACAATTCCTTTTTAACGATTGTTTCAATATCGTTTTGTATTTCCTCAATTTTTCTTGGAAAATCGCCCTCTGAACACGGCACAACGTGCCAATTCTGTTTTTTTGCGGCATAAAGAGCCGCTTTACGACAACGGTGGAGAAAATCAACGTTGCATTCGTGCACGTCCTTTTTGCCTTCGTCGCCGTTGTAGCGCGCCGTCATCAATTTCTGTGATATTTCAACCGGCATATCAAGAAAAATTACCGCATCAGGGCGAGGTATTCCGATTTTTTCATACTCGAAATCAGCAGACCAGTCAAGATATGCGTCCCAGTCTTTTTCATCAATTTTTTCCATTTGATAAATGGAATTTGACGTTGCATATCTGTCAGCAAGAATAACGTCTTTATCGTTATAATCCTTCTCCCAGTCTAGCTTAAATGACGCATATCGATCAACGGCATAAAACGCTCCCGCCGCATAGGCGTTTACGTCTCCGGCGTTGCCGCCGAAATCACCGTTTAAATACATGCGAACAAGAGTGCTGGACGGACTTTCATAGTCCGGGAGCTTAATCGCTCTGTAACTGATACTGCTCTTTTCAAAAAAATCCTTAAGCAGTGCAGTCTGGGTTGACTTTCCGCACCCGTCAAGCCCCTCAATTATTATCAGTTTTGCCATCTTTACGTCTCTCTACTTTTTTCTTTCTGCCGTTTTTATCAATATAATAAGTGTTTTCAAGCTGACTGACAAGGCTCTGCTTATAAGCGTCAATATATTCCCTTCTAAGCGCCGCCTGCTCTTTCTTTTCCTCTTCGGTCAAGCCCTCAGGCGTCCTCGATTTTCTAGCCAGCTCATTAATTCTGTCTATTCTGCTCTGTTCCATCAGTCAAGAAAATCCTTTAACTTTTTACTTCTGCTTGGGTGGCGCAGTTTGCGCAGTGCCTTAGCTTCAATCTGGCGGATACGTTCACGTGTTACGTTGAACTCTTTGCCAACCTCTTCAAGGGTTTTCGGATTGCCGTCTTCAAGACCGAAGCGAAGGCTCAATACTTTTTCTTCTCTTGGAGTAAGAGTTTTAAGAACGTCAGCAAGCTGTTCTTTAAGAAGGCTCATTGAAGCCGCATCAGCAGGAGCAAGCGCGTCATCATCAGGAATGAAATCACCGAGGTGGCTGTCTTCCTCTTCGCCGATAGGAGTTTCAAGTGAAACAGGTTCCTGGGCAACACGAAGAATTTCACGTACCTTATCAACAGGCATTTCAAGAAATTCTGAAATTTCATCAGCAGTGGGCTCACGGCCGTTCTGATGAAGAAGCTGGCTGTTAGCCTTTTTAACCTTGTTAATTGTTTCGACCATATGAACGGGAATACGGATAGTTCTCGCCTGGTCGGCAATGGCTCTTGTAATAGCCTGTCTTATCCACCATGTTGCATATGTTGAAAACTTAAATCCCTTTGTATAGTCGAACTTGTCCACAGCTTTAATAAGACCGAGATTGCCTTCCTGAATAAGATCAAGGAACTGCATTCCTCTGCCAACATAACGCTTCGCAATGCTTACAACAAGACGAAGGTTAGCTTCCGCAAGGCGTTTTTTAGCTTTCTCGTCGTTGTCTGCAATACGGATTGCCAGTTCTATTTCTTCTTCGGGTGTAAGAAGAGGTACGCGGCCGATCTCTTTAAGGTAAACCTTTACCGGGTCGTCCATAGCCGCGTTATCGTTAATAGCTACAGTCTCAGCCGCATCTGTCTCTTTCGGCAAATCAACTTCAAGCGTAATACCGTCAAGTGCTTCTGATGAAAAGTCATCAATAATGCTGATACTGGAGCCGTCAATCATTTCGTTGAGTTTTTCCAGCTCGTCAACATCAAGGTCAAGCTCAACAATAACATTATCGATTTCCTGGGCAGTAAGATGACCTGTCTGCTTACCTTTTTCAACCAGTTTCTTAAATACTGCCGTTTTCTTTTCTTCACTCACCTGGTTCTGCGGTGTGAGATTGATTTCATTTGTGTTGCTCATACTCTTTTCTCCTCATAATTATGTATTCCGTTTGAATAGTTTTCTGAATTCGTCATCGGAAAGAGTGCCGATATTACCGGCGTGTTTTTTGTTGTATTCATCGCTGACTATTGAAAGACAATCGCTGAATTCCTTTTTTGCATTTTCACTTTCGCCGCCTCTGGCAATTATACCAGAGAGCCTGCCGATTTCTTCAGCGCTTAAAAGCTGACCGAAATCCATCAGTTCAACTTCTGCGCCGTCGGTAATGCGTGAAAGAATTATATCAAAAACCTTTTTCGTAAAACCGGGTGTTAACTGTTCTCTGTCAAAATCAGCACAAAGTTTTGCGCAGTCAGGATATCGAAGCAGTAAACTGATTAAACGATCCTCGGCTTTTAACTTTTTAAGGCTTTCATCACTTTCCATCGTCAGCCGGCCAACATCGCGCATGTTGTCGTTTACGATCTTCTTGTAAGACCTGCGCTGTTCAGCCCGTGACTGACGCTTTACAAGATCGTCAAGCTGGATTTTCATATTCTGCCGCTCAACGCCCAGTTCCTCGGAAAGCCTTGAAAGATAAAGATCCTGCTCTATCGGCGTAAGCCTTGCCAAAACCTTAAGTGCTTCTCTGCTGAACTCTATCTTTCCCTGAGTAGTATTCAAATCATACTTGTTTCGTATTTCAAGCAGGCGGAATTCAGTCTCATTGGCTGCACCTTCAAGTATGCCCTTAAACTTGTCCCGACCGTATGTTTTTATTATTTCGTCAGGATCTTTTCCGCCGATAAGATGAGGTATCCTGACCTTTAAATCAGTTTGGTCAAAAAGGGTCATAGCCTTATTAAGGGCTTTCTGACCCGCTTCGTCTGAATCGTAAGTCAGTATTACTTCCTTTGAGTAACGGCTGATAAGGCGAACCTGCTCGTTTGTAAGCGCAGTGCCGCAGCCTGCAACGGCGTTTGTAAACCCTGCCTGATGCATGGCAATGACGTCCATATATCCCTCACAGAGAATTAGGGCGTCTTCCTTGCTGTCTTTGGCAAAGTTAAGACCGAATAATTCATTGGTCTTTTTATAAACCAGAGTATCGCTGGTATTGATATATTTAGGCTTGCTGTCGTCAAGCACACGGCCGCCGAAGGCGATAACATTGCCCCTAACATCAATAATGGGGGTCATTACCCTGTTTCTGAATATATCATAATAGCCGTTTTTGCCTTTTTTTGCAAGTCCGGCTTCAGCAAGCTCTGAAGGCGAGTAACCTTTTGAACGCATATGGCGTATCAAAGCGTCCCAGCTGTCGGGAGCGTAGCCAAGGCCGAAATGCTTCATTGTCCCCGCAGTAAGTTCACGAGCTACGAAATAATCATAGCCTGTCCTGCCTTCAGGCGTCATCATATAACTATGAAAAAATCTTGCGGCTTCCCTATTCATCTCAAGAATACGGCGCCGGCGTTTTGAAAGGGAGTCGTCAAAGCCTTCCTGGGGCATCTGCATTCCTGCGCGCTGCGCAAGAGTTTTGACAGCATCAAGATAGTCCAGATTTTCAATTTTTTTGACAAAGGTAACTGCGTCGCCGCCTGCTCCGCAGCCGAAGCAATAAAACGACTGTGTGTCAGGATAAACTGTAAACGACGGTGTTTTTTCATTATGAAACGGACAAAGTCCGACAAGTGTGGAACCACGCCTTTTCAGGGTAACATAAGAAGAGATAACGTCTTCAATGTCCGTCTTATATTTAAGTTCCTGCAAAAAACTATCACCCAGAGGCATTCTTTCAACTCCTTTCGCAAAAAATAAGTAATATACTCATTCGTGCCAGAACATAGGCACAAATAATTTGTTAAATACTTTCAGAGCGTAATTATCGCTCATTCCGGCTATGTAGTCGCAGACAGCCTTTTCGTCACCGTCACGTTCAGCGATAGCGACATATTCTTCAGGCATTTCTTCAATATGTTTGATATAGTATTTGTATATTTCGGTAAGCATATTAACCGCTTTACTCTCTTCCCCTTTGCAGACGGGGTTTGTATATACGGCGGTAAACATAAAGTTATGGAGGTCACAGAAAAGCTCATAACAGTCACTGCTCATTCTAATCTTGTCACCGCTGTTTTGAACAACGTTCATAACCATGTTGTTTATTCTCTGGGACTTGGTCATTCCCAAGCCCATACGCAGTTCAAGAGGTATGTCCTCCTCAGCCATAACACCTGCTCTGCAGGCATCGTCAATATCATGGTTAATATATGCAATTTTATCGGCAATGCGGATTATCTGACCTTCAAGGGTATAAGCTTCTTCGCCTTTGGTGTGGCAGAGTATTCCGTTTTTGACCTCCTCTGTAAGATTAAGGCCTTTGCCGTATTTCTCTATTTTCTCTACCGTTCTTACACTCTGTTCGTAATGAGTAAATCCGCAGGAACAAAGTGCGTTAAGCGCTCTCTCTCCTGCATGACCAAAAGGCGTGTGACCGAGATCGTGACCCAGAGCAATTGCTTCCGTCAAATCTTCGTTTAATTGAAGCGCCCTTGCAATGGTTCTTGCAATCTGGGAAACTTCGAGGGTATGAGTAAGTCTTGTCCGATAGTGGTCGCCGCTTGGTGCAAGAAAGACCTGTGTCTTATGTTTCAGTCTGCGGAACGAACGCGAGTGAATAATTCTGTCCCTGTCTCTTTGAAAGCAGGTTCTTATCTGACAAGGCTCTTCTTCTCTCGCTCTGCCTCTTGAATTAACCGCAAGGCAGGCTTTGTCAGAAAGATAGAGTTTTTCATTTTCTTCAGCACGAATGCGAATTGAGCAATCCAAAATACCGCTCCTTTCCGTTATACTCTATTTTATACGCAATAATGAAAAAAAATCCTTTAATTATTTAAAATAATTTAAAAACTTGACGAAATATGATGAAAAGGTTATGATTTTCAAAAAGGAGGCCGAAAAATGGAAGCGTTTATCATCACCGCAGTAATTATTCTGGTAATTGCCCTGTTTCTGATATTTGCTTATTTTCAGAATAACAGACCAGATATTACTGAATACAGCATTACTGCCGACATTGAAAAAGACAAAACCATTGTCCATCTTTCCGACTTTCACTCAAAACCTTCTAAAATAATATTTGAAAAAGTCAAGGAGATAAACCCTGATATAATCTGCATAACCGGTGATTTTATCAACGACAAAGGCAGACGTAGAGAAGCGATGCTTCAATATGCGAAAAAGCTTTGCGAAATTGCCGACGTAATCTACATTCCGGGTAATCATGAGCGAAGGCTGGCAGATTTTGATACGCTTATGACACAACTGAGAAAAAGCGGGTTCTGTGTTCTGATAGACAGCATTTGCACCGACCAAGGAATAACTTTTCTGGGGCTTGATGAAAACCAGGCGGATTTCAAAGACTACAAAGCAAGAAAAAACGGAACGTACAAATACAAGGACTCCTCCGCCCTGCTTAAAAGATTTTCAGATATGAAAGGATTTAAAATTCTCTTATCACATTTTCCCGAAAATTTCAAAGCTGTAAAGGAGAATAATTACCAGCAATATGATTTTGATTTACAGCTTTCCGGTCACGCCCACGGCGGTCAGTGGATATTGCCGTTTGTCGGTCCTGTATTCTCTCCCGGGCAAGGACTGTTTCCGAAATACGCAAGAGGCAGTTTCGGCGAAAGGCCAAAACTGATAATTTCCAGAGGTATTGGAAACGCTGAATTTCCATTAAGGTTGTTCAATCACCCTGAAATAATCGTTATAAGTGTAAAAGAAAAGTCCGAAAACACGTAAAGGAATTTCCTTTACGGTTGTTGACGTAAAATAAAATGTAAAGCCCGGCTCTTGCCGGGCTTTCTTCTTTGTAAATGTTCTTATTTGACAATCTTACACCCTTTAGAAACAGGCGTTGTGACAACAATGTCCTTTGCGTAAGGCTTGACTTTTTCAGCCGCTTCCTGCGCCTGCTCCTTATTCTCAAATATTCCGAACACGGTGGGTCCGCTTCCGCTCATGCAAACGCCCAGAGCGCCGCATTCTCTCATTATCTCTTTCATTTCAATTCTTCCTGGAACTTCTACAAACTGCTCAAATACATTTTCCATTGACTCAGAAATTGTTTTCAGGTCACGGCTCTGAACAGCGCAAAGCATTCCAAGCTGGTCCGGATTGTGGGTTTTACCCATTGTATCAAACAATCCATATGCTTTTCCTGTATTAACGCCAAACTCCGGTTTTGCAAGCAAAATAAAACATTTAGGCAGTGGCTTGAGTTTGTGCAGTATTTCGCCAATACCTTGAGCAAGGAGCGTTCCGCCTTTAATGCAAAACGGAACATCGGCGCCGATTTTAACGCCGATTTCGCACAGTTCTTCTTCTGTAAGTTCCGCACCGAAAATCTCGTTTAGAGCAACAAGAACACCAGCTCCGTCTGCACTTCCGCCGGCAAGGCCCGCCGCGTGAGGAATCCGCTTTTGAAGATCAATATGAATTCCGGGATTTTTGATTTTTGTGTACTTAAAAAACGCCTCCGCCGCTTTCCAAGCAATATTGCTGCTGTCAAGCGGAATATCATCAATATTGGCTGTTATCGTAATTTTACGGTCTTTTCTCTTTTCAACCGATACCGTATCATAAACGCCTACGCTTTGCATAACCATGAAAAGTTCATGGTAATTGTCGCAACGCTTGCGCAGAATATCAAGCATCAAATTTACTTTTGCATATGCCTTTACTTTTACCATTTTATCCCTCTAATTCACGCACAAATTCACCTATTCTCGTGACTGCTTCCTTTATATTATCAATCGAATAGCAATAGGAAACTCGTATAAATCCTTCGCCGCAATCGCCGAACGCATTACCGGGAACTACAGCAACTCTTTTTGAATAGATCAGTTTTTCACAAAATTCTTCAGAAGAAAGACCGGTTGACTGAATTGACGGAAAAGCGTAAAAAGCACCTTCCGGTTCAAAACAAGGCAAACCTATTTCTCTGAATGCGTTAACAGTAAATCTGCGGCGCATATCATAATCATCGCGCATTTTTATAATATCTGCATCGCCGTTTCTAAGGGCCTCAACTGCCGCAAACTGGCTTGTTGTAGGAGCAGACATTATCGCAAACTGATGCAGTTTTGTCATCTGAGCAATAACGGGTGCAGGACCCAGCGCGTAGCCAAGACGCCAGCCGGTCATTGAATAAGTCTTTGAAAAGCCGTTGATAACGACAGTTCTTTCTTTCATGCCCGGCATCGAAGCAATTGAAACATGAGTGTTGCTCCCGTAAGTCAGTTCGCTGTATATTTCGTCTGAAAGAACAAAAATATTATGCTTTTTCAGCACCTCGCAAACGGGTTCAAGATCCTCCCTGCGCATAACAGCTCCCGTTGGATTATTGGGATACGGGAAGATTATCATTTTTGTTTTGTCTGTTATAGCATTTTCCAGTTCTTCCGTGGTAACCCTAAAATTGTTTTTATTTTTTGTTACAAGCGGTACGGCTTTTCCGCCGCAAACTTCAACAATAGGTTTGTAGCAAACAAAAGAAGGCTCAACAACAAGCACTTCATCTCCAGGGCAAATAAGCGTCCTTATACACATATCAATGCCCTCTGAACCGCCTACCGTCACAAGAACTTCATTTTTTGCATTATATTCTAAATCATATTTGCGCTGATAAAAAGCGCAAATTTCTTCTCTTAAAGAAATAAGTCCGGCATTTGCCGTATAGCGGGTTGAACCTCTTTCAAGAGTATCAATTCCCTGTTGGCGGATATGCCACGGTGTCAGAAAATCTGGTTCGCCTACGCCCAGAGATATAACGTTGTCCATTTCCTCCGCAATTGAGAAAAACTTTCTTATCCCGCTGGGTTTTACCGCAGAAAGAGCCGGATTTATAAAATCATCATACTGCATCACAGAGAAATGTTCCCCCGATCGTCTTTTTTATCGTCGGTGAAAAGCACGCTCTGATCCTTGTATCTTTTCAGAATAAAATGGGTCGAAGTGGAAACAACGTCCTCAAGAGGAGAAAGGCGCTTCGCAACAAACATTGAAACCTCCTGAAAAGACTTATCTGTAACAAGACAGCAAAGGTCATAACCGCCGCTCATAAGATAAATACTTTCAACTTCTTCAAGCTGAGCAATTCTGTTTGCTATATCGTCAAATCCGTGGCCAAATTTAGGCTGGACTTTAATTTCTATAAGAGCGGTAACCGTTTCGTCGTGCGCCTTTTCCTTATCAATAAGGGCACGGTAACCTTTAATTACACCGTCTTCCTCGTATGCTTTTATTTTTGAAGAGACTTCATCTTCTGAAATATCAAGCATAACAGCAATTTCTTTATTGCTTAGTTTTGGATTGTTTTTAACAATTGATAAAAGTTTATCCATTTCATTTTCTCCTTACATAATAGGTACAACCATCGGTTCGCGGTGATTGAATATCGTCAGATTGTCAAATCCGCATTTTTTGGCAAGATCCATTCCCGCCTCAATATTTCCGCAGATTTTATCAGGAACATGGGCGTCAGAACCGATTGTTATATATTCGCCGCCCATTTCTCTGAACAGACGTATGTATTTTTCATTCGGCAGAGTCTCGCCTATCTTCATAGCAATACCTGAAGTGTTTATCTCCAAAGCTTTTCCGTTTTGAATAAGCGTTTTGAATATTTCCTCAATTATGTCATCGTAGCGGCTCATGTCAACACTGATACCGCTTTCGCCGACTATGTATCTCAGCGGATAAGTAAGATGTGCCAAAGAGTCAAATCCGTTCCACTTTGCAAGCTCAAGTTCTTTCTCAAAATATGCTGTAAGCAATTCGTTAACATCATAATTCGTATAGTCAAGGAAAAAGAAATCATCCATATCAGGCAAATTATGGATTGAACCCAGCACAAAATCATAATTAAATTTATTAAGAATATGGTTTGCAAGTTTTGTATTGTAAATCGCCTGGCCGATTTCTAATCCCTGAAGAACAAGAAGCCTGCCTTCAAAATAACGCTTGCACTCAAATGTCTCAACAAACTGGTTTGTACAAAGCGCTCTGAAATCTTCTGTCTTTGAATCTATTTCGCAGTGGTCGGTTATTGCTATTCCTTGAGCGCCTTTTTCCACTGCTTTTTCGCACAAAAGCATGCAAGACTGCTTTCCGTCGAATGAATTATCGGAATGCGTGTGCATATCCATTACATTTTCATACTTCAAAATTATCACCTCGGATATATTGACTGGTTTGTATTTTAACATAATTCAAAGGATAATAAAATATATTTTCTTGTTTTGTTGAAAAAAATTTATAACTTTGATATAATCATTTCAATAATTAACAGGAGGACTGAATATGAGAGCAGTTATTACAGTTGTCGGCAAGGATACTGTCGGAATTCTTGCTAAAGTATCCTCTGTATGCGCAGATCACCAGATTAACGTTATTGAGGTTACTCAGTCAATTCTGCAGGATATGTTCTGCATGATCATGATGACCGACTTATCCAATTGTGACACTTCTATCTCCGAACTTTCAGCGGAGTTTGAAGAACTGGGCAAAAAGGATGCGCTTTCCATCCACGTAATGCACGAGGATATTTTCAATTCCATGCACAAAATATAGGAGGCAGTATTTTGATAAATACATACGATATACTTGAAACTATCCGTATGATTCAAGACGAATGTCTTGATATAAGAACAACCACAATGGGTATCTCCCTGCTGGACTGCGCTGATACGGATATAGATAAATCTTGCAGTAAAATTTACGACAAGATATGCACAAAAGCAGAAAAGCTTGTAGAAACAGGCGAAGCTATCGAAAAAGAATACGGAATTCCGATTATCAATAAGCGAGTAAGCGTTACTCCTATCGCTATTATGGCCGGCATTAGCGGCGGCGATCCCGTAAAGTATGCCCTCGCCCTTGAAAAAGCAGCCGGAACAATCGGAGTAAACTTTATCGGCGGCTATTCAGCGCTTGTTCAGAAAGGTTTTTCATCAGGCGATCTTGAACTTATAAATTCTATTCCCGAAGCTTTGGCAAGAACAGAGCATATTTGTTCTTCCGTAAATATCGGTTCAACCAAGGCCGGAATAAATATGGACGCCGTTAAAATTATGGGTCAAAAAGTAAAGGAAGCGGCTGAGAGAACAAAGGATCAAGACTGCATTGCCGCAGGCAAACTTGTAGTTTTCTGCAACGCTCCTGAAGATAACCCGTTTATGGCAGGTGCGTTTCACGGTGTTTCTGAACCGGACTGCGTAATTAACGTTGGCGTTTCAGGTCCCGGCGTTGTACGTGCAGCAGTAGCAAAATACCCTGATTACAGCATTAATGAAATTGCAGAACTCATTAAGAAAACTGCGTTTAAGGTAACAAGAATGGGCCAGCTTGTAGGTGTTGAAGCTTCAAGAAGACTCGGCGTGCCGTTTGGTATTGTTGACCTTTCACTTGCGCCGACACCGGCAGTGGGCGATTCCGTTGCCCATATTCTTGAAGAAATCGGCCTTGAAAAATGCGGCGGCGCAGGCACAACTGCTTGCCTTGCAATGCTCAACGACGCTGTTAAAAAAGGCGGCGTAATGGCTTCATCAAGCGTAGGCGGACTTTCAGGCGCATTCATTCCTGTTTCAGAGGACGCAGGAATGATATCGGCCGCAAGATGCGGAGCGCTTACAATAGAAAAGCTGGAAGCAATGACCGCGGTCTGCTCCGTAGGTCTTGACATGATAGTTATTCCCGGCGACACAACACCTGAAGTCATCAGCGGCATTATTGCGGACGAAGCCGCAATAGGAATGGTCAACAACAAGACCACCGCTGTGCGCGTTATTCCTGCAATCGGCAAAAAAGTCGGCGAGGAACTCGAATTCGGCGGCCTTCTCGGAAGCGGTCCGGTTATGAAAGTAAATACAAGTTCTCCCGCCCAGTTCATCAACAGAGGCGGCAAAATACCGGCTCCTCTTCACAGCCTTAAAAACTAAAAAAACAGCAGGCATTCCCGCCTGCTGTTTTTTATTTGTAGTAATTTTCCAATAACCATTTAGCAACGCTGTCATGGTCGTTACATCCGATAATTCCGGTGGCAATATCTTTTAACTCATCAACAGCATTTTCAACAGCATAACATTCATCGGCAACACGGAACATCTCAATATCATTGATACCGTCGCCGAAAACCACAAGTTTGTCACAGTCCAGCATATCTTTAAGTTTTAATACTGCATTTGCCTTTGACGCGCAAGCTGGCAATATTTCAAGCCACTGCTCATTTGAATAGGAGTCTCTTTGAAAAACACAGTTATACTTGCTTTTATATTTCTCGTAAAAAGGTCTTAACTTTTCCTCATCGTCAATACACGTTATGTAAAACGGGTTTCCTTTGCAGTAATCTGATACTGAATTAATCGGATTATTTCTTACGTCATCTTTTCTTGTATTTAGAAATTCAAGTAGAGGAACAGATGATCTGTCCGGTATATACGAAAATTTCTCTTCGCCGTCAATATAAGAATATACAATCAGGTAAATTTCGTTTTCCGTAAGGTCGGCAACAGTTTTCTCAGGATCCGGCAAGGAATTTGACATTAGTATTCGGCCGGTGCCGTTTTCAACAATAAAAACGCCGTTATAAACAATAAGCGGTATTCTTACATCAATACCTGCCGCTACTTTTTTCATTGTAACGTAGGACCTTGCGCTGGCAAATGAGAATATCATCCCATCGCTGACAAGTTGGTTGATAATGCAGTTTGTAAATTCTGATGTTGTCTGACTGCTTCTCAAAAGCGTCTTGTCAAGATCGGAAACATAGAGTGTTTTCATATTTTAACTCCAAAAAAGGAAAGGTGAACTATGCGTAAAATAACATGTATAGTCGGGAGTCCGAACTCGCTATTTTACAATTCCCCAGGAATAAGTTGAAGTTACCGCATCGTCAGCGTAATTATATTCATAAAACGTTGAAGTCAATGTGTTTTCTGAAACGGTAATGATTGAATAGCCTGCGGTATTGTCAGGAATTGACTGTGCCTTGAAAAACCATGAAGGCTCATAAGTGTCCACCACTTCCCTGTTTTGGCTGCCGCCGGCAGCGGACATAAGATAAACAGGAGCGGCGGGCTTTTGAAGATAAATCGCCTGAGAATCTCCAAACTGCTGTGTTTCGGTTTCACATCCAACAGGATTTCTGTTCTCGTCCATAGGTTTAGTTACAGCAAAAGCGTGGTCATGTCCCTCCAGAACAAGATCAACAGAATACTCATTAAAGATTTTACCCAATTTCTTCTGCTGGGAACGTGCTATCTTATTTCTGTCCCGTGATGAACCGTACTTTCCGGGAGAATAAAGCGGATTATGAATTGCAACTATCTTCCACTTTTTATCTGTTGATTTAAGGTCATTTTCAAGCCACTCACGCTGTTTTGAACCCACTCCAGTTCGCTCAGAATCCCCTGAAGAAAGAACAGTAAAGTGAATATCGCCGTAGTCGAAAGAATAATATATTCCATTTTCGCAATCCTGTTCAGGGAGATTAACGGTTGTGTGGTTATACTCTATTTCAGAAGCGCCGTCTGTGTAATCAGACCAGTAGGAATGATTGCCGGAAGTGAGCATAGTAGGCACTGATGAGACGTAATCAGAAACATTTCCGAGCATCATAGACCAAAGGTCCTCATTGCCGCCGTACTGAACCATGTCGCCGGTATGGATAATAAAATCAAGATTTTCTGTATGACTGTATGCGTCTGTCATAAGCTGATTCCAAACTGTACCGTTATACGTTTCATCCTGCGTGTCGGAAACGTGCATAAACGTAATTTCCTGCGGATTCTCTTCTGCCGTTGAAAAAGATGAAGAATAGCACTCATTGCCGAAGGAATCGTAAATCGTGTATGAATAATCAGTATTATATTCCAGATTATAGAAAACTGCGCGGTTAACATAATCGCCGTTGCCCTCGTCACTGTAAGCAGTAATTATTTTCTGCTGTGAGTTTCCGTCCCACCCCAGCATAACGGTAGAGTGACTAATGGCGTCTGTATGCCATGTTACACTGTAAGAATTTGTTTTACTGTCGTAAATTGATAACAGTACCGATGACACTTCATTATTTTCAGCGTATTCGGGGCATTTCTCGGCGTCAACATTAATTTCACTGATTGATGAGGTATCGCCTATACAGTATGTATCATCTGTAAGCCAAACTCTGTTGCCGTCTATCGTAATATCGGATATATAACTGTCATCCGGGTATGTAACTGAAAGCACACCGTTTTCAATAACTGCCGCCGCGCCTCCGTCAGCGACTATCTCAGGTTCGCCGGCAGACGCTTTATCACTTTTAGCGCATTGAGCAAACATTACAGCAAAAACAACTGCCATAAATAAGCAAAATACTTTTTTCATTTTTCTTCCCCCAGTTGCTTTATTCCTATTCACCTTGGTTGAACATCGGATAAGTGTATTTATCCTCTTCGGTAATTTCCCTTAACACTTTGCAAGGCACTCCAACAGCCACAACATTTGCCGGAATTGATTTTTTTACAACGCTTCCTGCGCCAATTACGGAGTTATCACCTATCGTTGCCCCGGCAAGGATTGTAGAACCGGCACCAATCCAAACATTATTACCTATCGTTATTGGTTTTGCTATTTCAATACCGGCTTTTCTCATTTCGGGATCAAGAGCGTGCTCAGCAGTTGTAAAACAGCAATTCGGAGCGATAAACACATTATCACCAAAAGTGACCTTGGCTCCGTCAGTGATTATAAGATTATGATTAGAATAGAAATAATCACCAACTGAAATATTATAGCCATAATCACACCAAAACGGCGGCATGATTATAACGTTCTCGCCCATCTTGCCCAGAAGTTCTTTTAATATTTTTTGCTGTTCATCTCTGTCATTAGGCGACAGCTGATTGTATTTATAACAAACGCTTTTGCATTTACTTATCTCTTTCTCAAACTCAGTGTTATAGCATCCCTGAAAAAAACAGTTTATCGGTACAACCGGTTTTCCTTTCATATTAAAATCCCCCTAAGTTATTATCAATTTCAATTTAACATATCCCCTCAACAATATCAACAGATTGTGAAAAAATTCTTAATTTACATTTAAATTGCTAATTACGAAAATCGAGTTTCTTGTGATTTCCGGTTTTATTTGCTATAATTCAGCATAGAAGCAAAGAAAAATGATGAGGTATTATAAATGAAAATAACTCCATTTAGCATTATAAGCCGCTCCAATAAACTCAGAGGTATAATTCTAAGGCCTAATACTCTTTCTTCTCCCTGTAAAACTATTATTGTAAGCCATGGATTTGCAAGTAATATGCTTATAACTTTCGGCTACGCAAAAACGTTTGCACAGGCAGGATACATCGCTGTTTTGTATGACTTTTGCATGTCAGGAAGCGGAATAAGCGGCGGAAAAAGCACCGGCATGAGCGTGCTTACGGAGATAGACAATCTCCTAGACGTTATAGATTACGTCAAAACTCTCAGCTATACTGACGAAAATCATATATCCCTTGCAGGATGCAGTCAGGGAGGTCTTGTTAGTGCGTTAGCGGCGGCACAGCGCGAAGAAGAAATTGAAAATCTTTTTCTCTACTACCCAGCTCTTTGCATTCCCGACGATGCAAGAAGAGGCCATATGATAACGGCAAAATTTGACCCGCAAAACATTCCGGACAATTTTTACGCAATTTACGTAAAACTAAGCAGAAAATACGCGGACGACGCTAAAACTTTAAGTCCGTTTAAAGAAATATGCACATATAAAAAACCTGTATTTATTGTTCACGGAATTGAAGACAGTCTTGTAAATATAAAATATTCCCGCCGCGCCGCAGAAGAATACCCAAACTGTAAACTTATCGAAGTACACGGCGACCACGGATTTATCAAAAAAGGCTTTGCCGATTCAAAAAAAGCAACCCTTGACTATATCAGCAAAAACAAATCATAACCACCAGTTGAACTGGTGGTTTGCACAGGCCCTAAAAGGGCCGCCTACTGGCTAGCCGACTGAAAGTCGGCACTGATGGTTTGACATCGCATTACTATTTCAGGCAACCGCTCTCGTGCGGTTGCCTTTTTTTATGCCTTACTTATTCTTGTTACCCGTGAACGGGTCTATGTACTCTTTGAGTGACACCTGGTCATTTGCAAAATCTTCCTCAAGTTGATTTTGTATGTACTTCTCTATCACTTTTTTGTTTCGACCAACTGTATCTACATAATATCCTCTGCACCAAAAATGGCGGTTCCAATACTTATACTTTAAATTTGCGTGTCGGTCGAATATCATCAGCGTACTTTTCCCCTTGAGATATCCCATGAATTGTGCTACACTTATGTACGGTGGTATTGACACTAAAAGGTGTATATGATCTTTGCACGCTTCTGCTTCTATGATTTCTACGCCTTTCTGTCGCACAATTTACGGATTATTTCTCCGATATCTTTTTTTATTTTTCCATATATCTCTTTTCTCCTATATTTTGGTGCGAACACTATGTGATACTGACATCTGTATGTTGAGTGTGACAATGTTTTTATCTCATTATTTCCATTCTTTTTTATCATGTTTTTAACCTCATGTATTTTAGTAACACGGCTGCCAAACCGTTTCTATTATACTTGGAGGTTATTTTTTCGCCAATACTCACGGCTTGCTTTAAGCTCGCCGAATTCATTTTTACTAAAGCTTTTTATTTCCCCCGGTAGAACCGGGGGTTTTTTCTTTGCTGAAGAAGCAATAAAGAACCTTTTTTCATTTTAACATCTCCAGTCTATTTCAATGTACAAAAATATATTGCAGGTTTTGATCTTTGAGTAAATGTAAATGCAACATCCATTTGAACAGTTTCCTTTATTGCTTTATTTTTACTGTTTTTTTGAATCTTGTCATTACGCATCTTATCAACCGTATATTTTTGTGGCTTGCCACTTCTATTTCCTGTATGTGCATAGTAATATATATAATATTTATTTCCAATTTTTTGCACAAAGCCCATTAAAGCAACATGATCTATTTTTCCATCATTTGTCCAATCAAAAAATATGGCAACTCTGCAATAAGAACTCGAATATTTTTTATAGGTTTTTTTGGCATAGCTGTCAACCATTGCTCTTGTAGTACATTTACTTACCGATGAACAATGATTACTGGCTATCCACCTATATAAATTATCAGCAATTCCCCAAGCATTGGAAATCTGATACTTATTAAAAACTTTATAATGATGCCAACCTTTACTGCTACCTACTATACCTGTCATTTTTGACAATCCACCAGCATATAAACATTGTGAAACAAAATTCGCACAATCTGCTTTATTACTCTTATATTGCTTGGTGTTTGGTTTGCTCCACCATTTATCCGCATATGCTTTTGCTTTAATAGGATTGTATTTATATCCATCAAAATCAACATTATTTACTGGATCATCACAACAGTAAATAAACAAATTTAGTCCATTAATATCTTCTGTTGATTCTTGAGCAATTTCAGGAATATCGGAATTTATAAACCTGCAAATGCTGGGATCATAGTAGCGGGACTGGAGATAGTAATAGCCAGTTTCTTTATCATAATAGTATCCACGGTAACGAATGGGGTTTGAGTTCGCAAGTTTTTCTTCATCTCTTCCGCATATTACTCGCTTCACATATCCCCATTCGTCATAGGTGTACGTTACCAACTGAATTCCGTTCTCATCAATAATTCCGAAAACATCACCAAACTGGTTTGTCAGGTAAAAATACTGAGTGCCGTTGAAGATAAATCCTATCGGTGTTCCGTTTGTATCATACTGGAAATACCAGGTATCTGTTCCGTCTGTCTGGGACAGGATCACTTCGTTTGAGGAGGTGCGGAATGTTGTAACACCACTTATGGTTTTTAATATTTGTATGCGATTTTATCACTGGAATAAAAATATGACATTTTTACAGTTGTACACTAAATGGAGTTTATAAAATACTTAATTACTTTAGCAATTCCTTTAGCTATTCCTTTTGTGTTATCATCTTTAACTATGCTGTTTGCAACAGCTTCTATTCTGTCATAGTCACATCTGTTTTGCATGGATGTTAACAACAATTGATTGGCATTTTTTAAAGAAGCATTGAATTTTTTGATGGATTTCAAAGACGGAACCGTTCCAATTAGGAACAAAATTATCACTGCTAAAAGTACTTCAATGTGAAAATCAAAAAAAGAATAAAGAACACCTGCAATTACCAAAGGCAACCCAGATAAAAAAGTCAATTGCAATGCAGCATGCTTAATTTTGCACTTTTTAAGACCGGAAACGGAATAACTTTCTACAAATTCAGGTTCTATAGGAGCTTCGTTACAAAGAGAGCTTAATTTGACAGAGTCATTCACTCTGTAATTGTTTTCTGAAAAAACAAACTCGTATTCTTCTTTTTGAAGTGAAAAGGCGCAGTTGTAATCACAATAAATAATATTTCTTGAATCAGTGTTGATTGCTTCTGTCAGCAAAATGTTCAGCCATTTTATGCTAATTTTATGCTGCTTATCTATTGACGCTTTGATGACTGCTTGATTTTCAGAAACTTCAATGATTTTGGTTTCACCTTTATCCAAATATAAGCTTTTCTTATTTACATAAATTATAATTGAAGCATTGAGTGTATGGTTTGTAAATTTAATTGTTGTCATCATCTCACCTTAATTCTTATTTCGTGATTCCATATGTTTTTATCTGTAATTACATCTAAAGCTATTGCAATTAGATTTCCAGGAGACTTTAAAGAATCGATCCATTCCCATACAGGGAAATTGCTAATAATAGCTTTTTTAATTGTGTTTTTTGTATAGGAAATTGCTAATTTTCTACCAACACATTTTGCAAATGAAGAAAATGAAACCTCGGTAATTTTAACGAACACAGATGCAATTGTATCTACATACTTTTTAGTTATAAAGTCTGCAAACTTTTTTGAATTATTTTTTGCAAAGTTGTATATTGTTCTACAAGTTGCTTTAATTGCAGTGCTTTTGATTGCAGCTGATATAGCACTCCCAACAGTAATACCAATATCAATTGCTTTCGCTACTGTACTCCTCTTTAGATATAGATAATTTCCCTTTCTATAAATGCCTAATTTTTCTTTAATAATATATTTGATTTTCTTTTGTATAAATGATTTAATACTTGTAAAGAAGTCTTTAATTACTCTCGAAGAAAATTCTCCAGATGCATCTGTATTATTAAGAGGGTCATTATTGCAATAAGCAAAAGAGTTTGAACCAGCTGTGATACCTTTTGATATTTTCGCAATTTCAGGAACATCCGAATTTATAAACCTGCAAATGCTGGGGTCATAGTAGCGGGACTGGAGATAGTAATATCCCGTTTCAGTATCATAATAATATCCACGATAACGAATGGGGTTAGTATTTGCAAGTTTCTCTTCGTCTTGTCCGCATATTACTCGCTTCACGTATCCCCATTCGTCATAGGTGTACGTTACCAACTGAATTCCGTTCTCATCAATAATTCCGAAAACATCACCAAACTGGTTTGTCAGGTAAAAATACTGAGTGCCGTTGAAGATAAATCCTATCGGTGTTCCGTTTGTATCATACTGGAAATACCAGGTATCTGTTCCGTCTGTTTGTGACAGGATTACTCCGTCTCTCGTATTGAAATACGTTGTTACTCCGTTTACGGTTTTGCTTGTTCTTATTCCGTTTTCATCATACTTGTAGGAGTATGTATTACTTCCGTCTTTTATCTCTGCAAGATTGCGGCCGCTCTCCCAAGTATACTCTCTGTCACCGTATGTAAGAACATTTCCGTTGGCATCGTACGTCAGTTCAACTCCGTTTACCGCTACAAGCTGATCTTTCCAACCGCTGTTTGCGTATGTAAATGTTGTTGTGCTTCTGGGCCTTTTGTTTTCCAGGCTGTCTCTTGTGTAATAATATATATCTTTTGAAACAATGTTGCCTCTGCTGTCATATGAATACTTTGACGTATATTCATCATATTCATTATCAACTCGTGAAATCTGGTCCTGATCATCATAATAAAAGTACTCATACGGAGTTCCGTAACCGTAAGAAGTCAACCTGTTTTTGTCGTCATACTCGTTTACAACAGGGAAATCAAACTTCTGGTCATTATCATATACAGAATAAGTCTTGGTTGATATATTGCCGTTATCATCGTAAGTGTACTTAGTTGGCAGTGCTTCAACACCGTTATATTTGATAATTTCGGAAGATACTTTTTCATCTTCTTCATTACCCGTTGTCTCATAACTGTACTGAACAGTATTTGAGCCTGAAGTATATTCAATTGATTTTTCTTTTGAAACAGAAGTATAGATATTGCCGAAATGAGTTTCGGTTATATCTGTCTTTGCTTCAATATTGTTTTCCTCGTCAGCTTCTGTCTCTGTTTCAGTATATGACTGAACAAGGGTATTATCTGACGTTTTATATACGTCTACCTTATTGTTTTCGCCGTAGACATATTTAAGACCTGTATCTGTATTGACCTTCTCGGTAAGTTCTCCCTCTTCGTCATACGTATACGTGACATAAGGACGGGCATTGCTATTGTGATACTGAGCTGTTACATCATCGTTGTCGTTATATGTATAGCGGATTACATCATCGTTTGCATAAGTTTCCGACAAAAGTCTAAAATCATTATCGTAGTTATATGAAACGGTTGTAACTCCGGCGACTTTTACCTGATAAAGTTCCCCGTGGTTAAGATAATAGAATTTATAAATATCAAATTCTTCACGGACTTTTGAACCGATATCGTTGTAATAATATTTTGTTGTTTTACCGAGGCGGTTTGTTTCACTTGTAAGAGTACCGTTTGAGGCATAGACGTAAGTCTGGCCGGCGGTAGCGTCAGCATAAGTATTTGACGGTGTTTCTGCTTTAAGCCCGTCTTTTGACGCATCGTAGTCCTCAGGAGAAATCTCCTGAACTGTTCTTCCGAGGCTGTCATAAATAGTTCTTGTGCATTTACCGTTGTCATCGGCAAGGAGCGTTCTTCCGGCAGCATCGTAAACGTATGAAGACTTTTCTTCACCGCTTGTTGAAGTAAGAACGTTACCAAGAGAATCGTAAGTTGAATCAGTAACTGAAACTGTTGTCTCGTCACCGTCTAATTTAGTTGTTGTTACTTTTAAAGTATTTCCATAGCTGTCATATGTATAAGTAACTGTTTCCCCTGCTTTGCTGTCTACCGTCTTGGAAAGCATACCGTTATCATAATTATAACTTACGGTATCGAAGCATGTCAACGTTGAATCATAAACAGTAGGTATTTCACCCTTATAATCCTCTTTTAATGTGGCAACAAGAGTATTTTCGGCGTTTTCGTTATACACATAGTATGTATAACTGTCTCCTGTCTGCTGGCGAATTACGTTTGAATTACTGTCATAAATATAATATGTATTTTCAGCTTCTTCATCGTCGGAAACTTGTGAAATCATATTACCGTTTTCATCATATGAATATGTAATGGTATTTCCGTCAGATGTTTCTGTTGAAATTCTGAGTTGTTCGTCATATGTATATTCGGTAGTGTTCCCCTCTTCGTCCGTTGAAGAAACGGTGAGAAGTGCGTCATTATACGTAGTTGAAGTAGTTGTTTCAACAGAACTTTCTGTTGAAATGGTCTTTTCCTCATCATTATATGTATAATTTACATATGCACCGCTGTCATATACATAACTGCTTACTCTGCCGTCTGATGAATAATTTATTGTTTTATCAAGGCTTTTTGTAAGCACGCCGTCGGTGTATGAATATTGAGACAAGGTAACTCCTGCCTGGTCAACAACTTTTGTAAGATTTCCTGACTGGTCATAAGAATAATTAATTACACCACCGGCAGGGTCTGTAACGGAAACAATATTACCGTCAGAGTTAAGGGCAAGAGTATATCCTCTGTCTTCCCCGTCCTTAACACTTATTGATGAAGATGAGCGTGTTACTGTTATTTCATCGCCGTACTTATTGCTGACAGAAATCAGCTGACCTTCACTATTGTAGGTGTAATTTATATCATCATTTTTAATGATAAAGCCTTCGTCTAAAACAGTTAAAGTACAGTCGGTCAGCTCGTTTTTATAGGCTGTATCGCTGATTTTTACAAAAGAAAGTTTTGAACCGTCAGGCAGCTGAGCCTTAATAAGATTTTCGCTTACTTTTGAAACACTGCTGTCAGTAGCAAAGAACCATGCTTTTTCACGGCTGTTATAAGTTCTTGTAAAGTCAAAAGAAACATTCTTGTATGATAATGAGAAATCTGTATTAGATTCAGAATAAGCGCCTATTTCTGATGTGTCAGCTGTAACGGTTTTACTGATTACTGCGCCGTTTTCACCGATTTTTGCGTATACAGTAGATTCTTCATATGCAGGAACAGCAAAAGGAACAGTGTAATCGGTCCACTCGCCGTCTTCACCAATCTTATACTGAATTCCTTCTTTACTTTCTGTATCCGGATTAAGAATACCGATAAGATTGTCTTCATCATAAAATTCAGGCATTAAAGCATCTGCTACATCTGTTGAAATATTTCCGGCGTTATCTTTTACAGCTATTGAAACTTCATTTGGTGCGTTTTCAAATGTTTTTGTGTTGCTTGTCTGCCATGTTGAGCCACCGTCAAAGCTATATCCGCCTATTCCTGACTGGCTGTCGGATGCAGTAATTTTCGCAACAGTATTACCCGTTGTTTCATCTCTGCTTATTGCGATATCGGAAATAACAGGTTTTGACTTATCAATTTTATTTATTGTAATGGTTTTAGCAGCAGAAATATTGCCCGCATTATCCTTTGCATAAACATATACAGTTGCGTTTGAACTGAATGATTTAGTCTTGCCTGTCTGCCAACTGTAAGTACCTGCATGTGTTGAAAAACTATATGCGGCAACACCTGATGCGCTGTCTGTTGAAGACACAGTAAGGGTAACGTTATCTTTTGTCCATGATGAAGCATTGCCGGTCACCGTTGGTGCAGCAGGGGCTGTTTTATCAATTTTTGTAATGTTCTGAGTAGATACAAGGCGAATGTTGTTCAGTGCATCACGAACGTAAACATATATTGTATCATTTGCAGAAAATGTCTTTGATTTTGATGACTGCCAGCTGTAACTGCCTTTAGTTGTTGAGAATGAATACGGAGTTGAATGCA